>Ga0247727_10000240_pt1 | contig 131128 bp, 122 predicted proteins | sample WisWelCaveWW1625_FD_202498 | JGI IMG/M metagenome (GOLD analysis project Ga0247727, IMG submission 202498) | Biofilm microbial communities from Wishing Well Cave, Virginia, United States - WW16-25 | ecosystem: Environmental > Aquatic > Deep subsurface > Groundwater > Cave microbial mat... | reverse complement strand
TTCTCACCTGTGCGTCGGTAGCTGTCATCATCCACTCCGTTTTTGGAGCAGTTTACTGGCTACCTGGCTTGTTTTGGTGAGTATTTCTAATTGTCATCACTGAGTAATTCTAATTGTCGTTAAGCGCAAAGGCCCTCGATACCCTCGGCCACTGCGGGGGAGAGGCGGTAGGATACATAAGACTTGGTAAGTTTGGGGTCTGCTCTTTTCTTCCCCCGCGATTTCCTGTCGGGTGGTTGACCGATCCCCTCTGCCCAAATGGGGCGGGTGTCAGCCTCCCAGCCTCCGCCTTGGAATAGGGAAGTACCGCGCGGGCCCAGTTCTGGTTCCAGCGCAAAGTCGCCACGGTGGAAACCCGCCAGGGCGTACTCCAGGAATGCCTGGGCGATCTGGCTGGCCGTATAGCCGGTTTCTTCGGATACATTCAAGACGGCTAGGCGGACTTCCTGCGGGACCTTGCGATAGGTCGCCCCCGGATGTGCCCGCTCCCAGTTACGGTTGCGTTTGGCTTCTTTACGCCTTGGCTGGGCGCTTCGGATTTGATCCAATTGGGTATGCGCCGGGACTGCCGAGGCGGGAATGACCGTGGCGTCGGTGGGTACCTCGATGTCGCCAAAAATCCGGCGGCGGGCGGCGGGGCTGCTTGGAAAGTCACTCATGGCTTTGCTCCTAATAATGTCTAGAACCGCAGGACATGCTTGACGAGCACCTGGTATTCCAGCGCCGCCCGGCTGTCCGGGTCTTTCTCGTAAATCGTGCGCCCCAGGCCGGGACACTCGCTCAAGGTCGTGGCCCGGTGAATCGGCGGGAGCACCCGCTCAGGAAAACCTGCCTGCAAGTCAGCCAGCGAAGACTGGTGTTCGCGCAGCTGCTCGTGGTACATGGTCGGCAGCACCCCCAGCAGGGCGCCGTGCCAGGCGCTTTCACTTTGCAGCTTGATCATCATCTGCGAGACCAGGCGCACCCCGTCCGTCCCCAGGTATTCCAGCGACGAGGGGACGATGACCAGATCGGCGGCCCACAACGCCCGCTCCTGGATGCCGCCCACGGAAGGCGCAGTATCCAGGATGATGTAATCCAACCCATTGCGGGTGAAGCGTTCGAGCGCTGTGCGGATGTGCGAGACCGGGCGGCCATTGGCGTTGATCACGGTCTGGGCGGCGCTCACCGTCTGGTCGCTGGCAATCAGCCACAGCCGCTCGCGCCCGGTGTTGCGGACAAACTGGCGGATGAAGGTGGTCTCTTCCGTACCCGTCCCCATGGTGAGCAGGTAGTAGGCGCCCTCCTCCGGTTTCATCCCCAGGCTGGTCGCACATTGCCCTTGAGGATCGAAATCGACGACCAGAACTTCCTTCCCGGCGCGGGCCAGCCCATGCGCCAGGTTGAGGGTGGTCGTCGTCTTGCCGACCCCGCCCTTCTGGTTGGTTACTGCGATAATCTTGGTGTTAGCCATGTATATCCTCCGTGAGGTTGAATTGCCACTGGCCCACGCCGCGGGAGGTATCCCCGGATGACTGCCAGTTTAGAGCCTGAAAAAACAGGTTGGCCGCGGCGTTATGCGGCACACTCGCCCGGACACTGCGCCAGCCGCGCCGCTGCCCATCCCCGGCCAGGGCAGTCATCAGCGCCCGCCCAAACCCCACCCGGCGATAAAACTTCGGGACGTACACCCACTCGAGGTGACCGTCCTGGCCCTGCTCCCGAAAGTAGACATAGCCCACCAGGCCTTCCGTGGGATGCTCAGCCAGGAGCACCCGCCCGGACTCCAGCCAGGCGACGATCTCCATCCCCGCCTGGCAGGTCACAATCAACGCCGTGGCATCGGCCGCGCTGACCGTCCTGCAAATCAAGCCGAAGGTGTCAGCCATGAGATACGCCTCCAGCGGTGGGTGAATTATTGGCAGGGATGGGAAATAGTTTTTTGTACATACTCTCCTGGCGGTCAATCCGGGCCGGGCGGGTCTCCATTTCCAGAAAATACAATTGCCCGGCCTGGACCTTCTTCCGCCAACGGGTGTAGGCCGCATTCAGGTTGTGTTCGTGGCGGTCATATTTCAGGTGGCAGCGCTGGCACAGGGCCGCCAGGTTTTCGTCGCGCACGTCCAGCTTGTCGTGCGGGTTGCCGGGTCGTCCATCCGGGTGGCGGACGCCCAGGTGGGCTACGGTCAAAATCACGCGTGACCCGGTATCCGGGTGCGCTTCGCCCTGGGCGGCCGCGCAGAATTTGCAGCGCCAGACCTCCCGTTCCCGGATGCGCAGGCTGATCACTTTCCAGGCAGGCGGATAACGGTGCAAGTCCATCGGCACGGCTATTCCTCCGCCTTCCCAGTTGCAAACTCGAGGATTTCCAGGAACGCCGCACGGTAGGCCGCGTCAGACAGCAGCCGCTGGTAAACGCGGGGATACTGTACCTGGAGGTCAACGCCTTTGAGAAAGTCGTCGACGACCAGCCCGAGCAGGTCCACGTCCGCCTCCGAGGGTTCCGGGGTGCGGCTGGCACTGAGGAGCGTGAGCAGGGTAGCGGCGCTCTCCGGCCAGTGGCCAGCCTCTGCGAGGCGGGCGCGGATGGTTGCGAGTTAGTCAGTCATGGTTTTTGATCTCCCTGGCAATCAGGTCGGTAATGGCCCGCCGGGCGCTGGCCGAAAGCGCCTCCCACTGGGCGAGGACGTATTCCAGGTCAGGCTCCGGGCGCTCCAGACCGAGCAGGTCGTAGATTTCAGGACCCAGCCGGGCGGCGATCTTGATCACGTTCGCCCGACCAGGGTGGTTTTTCCCCTGCATAAACTTGTGCAGGTAGGTGGGGTCCAGGCCCAGGTAGTCGGCAAAGGCGCGCCGGGTCATGGGCTGACCCTGCGCCGCCTGCCGCTCCGCAAATTTCAGCTTCAGCCAGTCCGCTAAAGCGTGAGGCGTTTCCACAGGGGTATGACTCATCGCAGGCCTCCCGGCAACCGGGTGGGGTGGGGGGGCGCGTCCGTCAGGGCGGCCCCCAATTGTTCCATCAGCGCCCGTTCACGCGGCCGCAGGCGGGTGGGAATCTTCAGGTTGAGCGTCACCCACTGGTCCCCACGCCAACCGGCGGGCGCTTGCAAACCGGCCCCTGCCACCTTCAGGCGGGCGCGGTGTGGGGAACCGGGCGGGATGCCCAGGCGCACCGGACCGCGCAGGCTGGGGACCTCAACCACACACCCCAGCGCGGTGTGGACGGCATTGATCGTCACGTCCAGGAAGATATCGAACCCCTCACGCTGAAAATAGTGGTGCGGGCGTACCCGCACTACGATATACAAATCGCCCGGCGGGTAGCCAGGCAGGCCTTCCCCGTGTACGCACAGGCGTGCCCCGCTGGCCAGACTGGCCGGAAAGGTCGCAGGCAGCCGCGCCGCACGGTATTCAAGCAGGCTCCCCCGGCACATGGAACACGGGTCGCCTGGCCGCCCAGGCTCATGCCCGCGGCCCTGACACCGGCTGCACAGGACCGGCCGTCGAAATTCCAGCGTTTGCGTGGTTCCCAGGGCGGCATCCTCGAAGGCGAGGGAGACGGCAAGTTCCAAATCGCCCCGGCCAATCGGTAACGCCAGGGTCAGCTGGTCGTCCCCGGAGGGGAGCAGGCGCTGGCCGGCTTCGACCAAATTCATGGTGGACGCCCATATTCCCAGCCTATTCTTCACCCTGGCCCCCCATTTGCAAATCCCGCCCAGCCAGTCAGCCGGCGCGCCCTCACCCGTGATCCGGGCGATGTCCACCATGGCCTCGGCCAGTGCGGCCGTCCTCGACAATTCCAGCCGGGCCGGAAGCGCCGGCATATCCTGGGCCAGCGGCCAACTGGCGCCCGTGCGCATGTCCAAAATCCGCAGCTGCTCCCCGTCATGAACCATGCGGAAGCCCTCGCCAATATCCTGCGCTGCGGGCAGTTCCGCCCGTTTGGCCGCGTGGATGGCCGCAGCGCCTGCCTGGAAAGTGCCGGCAATCGTCCAGCACACGCCCAGGATGATGGCCCCGCCCAGGAACACTTTGCCAGCGGTCAGCAAACCGGCCCAGACGCTTTCAGTGGCGGCATTGGCCGCCTGCGCGTGGCGGTTGTCTTCGGCCATTTGCGTGGCCTGAAAGGGCAAGGCGGTCTGCGTGGCCTGGATGACCAGCGTCGCCTCGGCGTACACGCCCGGCAGGGTCGTTTGCGTGTAGGCCTCACCCGCGGCGTTCGCCGCCACAAATACACAGGCGAGCGCGGCCAATACCAAAATAATCAACACGACCTGGGCCTGTCCTTTTTCACTCATCCGTATCGCTCCATCCGCAGCAGGTTATCCGCGTCGTTGCCATCCAACAGGGCGGCGATCCGGGGCAAGGGTGCGCCCAGACTGCGTAAATAGCACACCAGGTCGCTTTCCTCCCGGCTGCCCGGAACTGGGCGGAGGCCAGCTTCAGGTGGGTTCGGGGCATTGCGCAGGCTTTGTACCACCTGGCGCGCCTCGCTGGTGGAAAAGGGCATGAACTCGCCGATCTTGCGCGTCCCATAGCCGCATTGCAGCAGGTAGTGGATTAACGCTGCCGTGGCCTGACCGTCGCGCCCATAGGCGGCGGCGAATTCATTGGCAGTCGGGTAAGACTGGCCGGGCGCGTCCCCGTTCCGGGGTCGAATTTGCCCGTGTCCGCCCATGTCTGGGGTGTGTCCAGCTCCAGACACACCTTGAGACACAGGCTTGGACACACCCTGAGCCTGAGGCTTGGACACACCCTGCCCCGGCTGGGACACACTCTGGACACGCCCAGGCAGCAGCCATTCCGGGTTCACGCTGGGGGTCCCGGTGTATTCCTTCGGCGCGGGGACGGCGTAAATCCCGACTGGCTGGTTGTCCGACCGGCGCGGGTTGCCGTAGTAGACGGTCACAATCCGCAGCCTGGCCTGGTCTTCTTTGGCGACAAAGGGCATTTCCACATAGGCGAAATTCTCACGGGCATCCCCCCGCCCCTGCGCCCCCATTTGTTCGACTTCGGTGGAGTGCGGGGTCAGCATCGTCCAGACCTGCACCTTGCGCCCCTGCTGGGCCAGGTCAAATAATCGCTTGCCGGCATTGGGGATGTTCCCGGTCAGGGCAGAGAGTTCATCAACGGCCACAATCAGCGGACGGAAGTTCACCTGGTCGCGCGGCGTGGTGGACAAAATCTGGTAGCGGCGCCGCATCTCGGCGTGGACGTAATCAAGGGCCTGGTCAATCAAATGCCAGGCCAGCCCGGCCCCGACCACGGTTGCCCGCCCCGGCCAGGAACCCGGCTGGTAGTGCGGATCCAAAATCAGCACTTCCGCCTCCTGGCGGTCAACCAGGAGCGCTTTGATGACGCTGCTCTTGCCGGAACCGGTCGGGCCGTAGATGACGATTTGGTAGCCGTGCAGGGGCGGGAGCTTCTGGATGTTGCGATAGATCGGTCTGCGGCCGGTCGCCCCGCTGAGCCTGCCCTGAGCGTTGTCGAAGGACCTGCCCTGAGCGTTGCCGGAGAGCCTGCCCTGTGCCTGGTAGCGGGCCGCCTGGGGCGTGGCCGGGCTGTGCCGCCCATTTGCCATTCCCGGCGTATTTGCCGCACCTGGCCCGTTGTGCGGGGCCGCAGCAGTTTGCTGGAACCATGCTGGCGGCGTTTCGAGCGTGAAATCGTCCTCGTCTTCGAGGAAGGGCAGGAAGTTTCCCGCCGCCAGCCGCAGGGCCTCACGGTCGCCGCGCAGCAACCGGACCGTCCCGCTCATTACCCGCCCCACGCCTGGCAGGAGCGGCGTCTTGCGCAGGAGCATTTGCCCGACAAAGCACACGCCGCCGATAAAGACGCCGGGGACGCCGCCGGCCGCATAGGCCGTGGGCAACCCCAGGAACAGGACGGCGGTATCGACCGCGTCGAACTCGGTCAAACGCCGCAGCCAGCGCGGGGGTTGTGGGTCGGACAGCTTGCCCTGAGCGGCGAACGAAGTTCGCTGGTCGAAGGGGTCGGGGGAGTACGGGGTGGGTGGGTTGGGGGGTTTGGGGTACAACATGCGGCCTCCAGGGTCTGCCTTGCAAGCGCATGGGCCTGCAAGGCAGAACGCGGTAGTCGATGCTTAGGGCGAGGGGCGCGGGAACGGGTTGCGGCGCAACTGGAACGAGGCCCGGCCCAGCCGGTAGGTGGTCAGGATGAAGGACAAGAACAGGGTTTCAATGACGATGGTCGCCAGCAGGAGGACGGGGGCCGTGAATAGGATTTCAACAATCGGGATGCCCGGGGAAAGCGAGGCTGGCAGGCCGGTCGTGAAGTATGCGACCACCGTGCGCCCAAACTCATACACTCCGGGTGCATCCGTGATGGCGTCGAAGACCAGGGCGGCCTTCACCGACAGGTCCATGGCCAGGTTGCCTTGTAGGGCCAGCCCAACCGTGAAAAACTCCAGCAGGTTCGGCATGACCGAGAGGATGGCGATAAAGATGGTGGTCAGCGTGGCCCCATTCGGGCCGGCCAGGAACGGCAGGGCGCCATCGAAGGCGTTCCTGCCCACATACCCGGCAAAGGCCAGGGAAGGGCGGATGTCGAAGAAGTAGGTCAGGATGCCGGTAATCACGGTCATGGTCAGGAAGGCGACGAAGTACAGCGCCAGGGTCTGGCTGCGGACACTGCGCATCCAGTAGTCGGCCAACGCGTCGATCATCTGCACGTCGCTGAACCGCCAAAGAAAATAGGTCACGCTGGCGTTCCGGCCCTTGGGTGCAACCGGATGGCGGTAGGGGTATGAGGTCTGGCCGGGATGGGGCGTTGTGCCGTTCGCGGTCCAGCCCGGAGGATACGGGGTCTGCTGGCCTGGCATGCTTGAGGCTGCGGGGCCGGGGCTGCCTGGCGGATAAGGGGTCTGCTGGCCTGGCGTGTTTGTATAGGGCGGGGCTGGGCGCGCCTGGTACTGAGCCTGCGGCTGGCCGCGGCGACGGGACCGGCGGGGATGGGTATACGTGGTCATGCGGTTTGCTCCTCTTGCTGGACCAGTTCGACCAGGGCGCCGTCCCTGAAGGTCAGGCGCTGGCCGGTGCGCTGGTGCTGGAAAATGATGCCGTCCGGCCAGTAGCCGGCTGCGGCGGTCTCCCGCAGGTCAATCACCCGGAAGGGGCCGGTGTACATCTCCTGCGGGTCGTGGATGACATTCCAGGGGAAATATGATTCGGGGTCGGGGCGGGATTTCTTCTTCATGGCGGCGGTTGTTGGCGCGTTGGGGGTCTTGCCTTACGGAGCGGTTAGCTGTAGTTCGGCTGCCTTCAACCAGGCGATTTCTTGCGCATCCAGAATGAAGCCTATGCCGCTCGGGCTGATTGAACCGAGTACAAGTTCGGCGGCCGCCTTGATTGCTTCGATTGTCTCGGTTGAGGGCGTTGGCAGGGTCCTATCCGTCGCTGCCAGCAGTAACCTTTCGAGCGGAATGAGGGTCATGCCTTTCTTGGCGCCTTCGTGGTCAAACTTCATGCCGGTTGAAGTTTGATAGGCGGTGATGCGTTGACCAATATCGTTGACAGTGGTCAGCCTGTTGCCGTCAACGATCTCGGTCTCAAATGGGGTGGCTGGGTTGTTCATGTCGGACTCCTTTGGGTTGAAAAACGGGTTGGGGGTTTTTTGGCGAAATCTATTCCGGTTCAGTTAGCACTGCCCGCCGATGGTAACCGTTCTCTTTGTCGAAGGCTAGGAAATCGGCGGTGCCTTCGAGCAGGCGGTGGTCAAGGGGGGTGGCGATGGCCGCTTCGCGCAGGTCAAAGTCTTGCTCCCACAGCCAGTCCTTGACGATATCCCAGGCGTCCTCCGCCCGGCCTTTGCGTTCCTCAGCATTATTGTCAAAGGGCTGGCTGCCATTGATCATGGTCAGGCGGCCCACAAGGAGGCGGCAGTAATGGACGCAATGGTTGGCGCTGGTTTGGAAACAGGCAATCACCAGACTGTCCACGCGCCAACTGCGCTGCCCGGTCTGGCCGGGTTCTGTGAGCAGCATGCCGTAGACGGGTTCGTCTTTGTTGACGGCCTGCGCCCAGAGTTCGAGGGCGGGGTATCCGAGGTGGAAAGGGGTGGAAAGAGTGATCATAGGTATTCTCCTAGTGGGGACCCGGATGCCTCGCGGGGGACACGGGCTGACTGGGTTTTGGGGACACGGGGCCGTGTCCCTTGGTTCTGGGAGTGTTCTGGCGATCCCCCGCCCCGCCGTCCAGCCCATGGGCTTACTTTCACTGCGGCGGTTTCTTTAGCCTGATGATTTTTCAACTCACACGAGCATCGGCGTACGGGGCAGGGGGTGGTGGTAGTCTAGCATCGGATTACAGACTTGTCAATAAGACCGTATACTTTAAGCAAAATAAAAGAGAGCGGTTGGCTCTCTTTTATTTTCTGTCTGCTACGGGTGTTCGTTTTCTGTCCCGCCTGTATTGGGCTAGATCCGGAAGTTTTAGGATATATGGATTGCCATGTCGGTCCAGTAGAGGAGCGCGAATTCCAAGCGCTTTGCGTACCTTATAAATAGCTGCGCAATAAGCCAAGTTTAGCTCATCCAACCTTGCAGGGTAATCATTTGGATCAACAATAGTTACATACTGAAGTTTTACCCAATCGCGAATTGTTGTTCCCGGAACATGGTACGCATCAGATGCATCGCTAATCGTAATCGCCTTCCCCTGCAAATATTCAAAGTCTTCCCGCCGGATGGCGCGCAGGCGGGTGTTGATATCGTCGGCGGGACTTCCGTTGCTGCTCATGCTCACCACAATCTCTCCGTCAGGTAGTGTTCCTGCGAGCATTGTACCTGCCTCAATACGGGCGCGCAACTCCGGCACGCTCATGCCGAGCCGGTTTGCGGCGTCCGGGAGGGGGAGAAATTGGGCGAGGTGCATGGTGTTTGTGGGTGTAGCGGGTTGTGGGTTCCAGCGTGGGGACACGCACAAGGGACACGGGCGTGTCCACGGACGTTTTTTGGGCAAAATCAGTGGCACGGAGTGGCGAGGGAGGGACTTGAACCCTCAACCTACGGCTTATGAGTCCGTTTTTTAGTGGCTCAGCCAGCGGGTATGAATGGCTTGCAATTCGGTTTGCTCGAAGGTACCGTAGAAATCATTTGTAACTTTTACGTCGGCATGCCCGGCCAGTTGGGCGGCGGTGCCGAGGTTGCCGACTCCGCTTTGAAGGAAGGACCGGACGTCGGGGGGAACGGTGGTGGCGGTATATAAGGATACTTTGGTGCAGAACGCGCAGTGGTAGCGGGCAGGGGCAAGCCCTGCCCCTATGGGCCGCCGCAAGGCGGCTTTTTTGATTCAGAATGGAGACGTTTACCCGCTACGCTCCTGGGCACCATGACCGACGAAATAAAGAAATCGGCGACCGGCTGTTCTTACCTGGCTGCCCCTTGCTTGACAATTATAATCCAAGTGTGGTATCTTCCGCATATGGATAGTAACGACATACAAAAGAACTATTATTCTATTGCTGATCTAGCTCGGGATTTGAAGGTTGATCCAGAGACAATCAGACGGCGAATCATTGCCGGGAAAATCAAAGCGGAAAAAGTGGGAGCGGGGAAAACTCCTTACGTGATCACGTTGGATGAGTATTTGAGAATCATTCGAAATGGGGTCATAGATGAGTTACAGTAGTTTTCTTCGAAGACATCGGGGGCTTTTGAATAATCCGCCCGGCTTGTGGCCGGTGTGGGTGCGTGTGCCGATCATCTTGATCATTTTCGCCGGTCTCTTAAGTAAATAGAGACTATCCAGCAGTCCGAGAGACTGCCCGATTTTCACGCTTGACGGCACGAAATCGAACAGCACATTACAAACTGAATAGTCTCTAAATGGCGAGGGAGAGAGTCGAACTCTCAACCTACGGCTTATGAGTCCGGTGCTCTGCCATTGAGCTACCTCGCCAAAAGCGGGCAAATCTTACTATGCCGGTATGGGTTTGTCAACAAAGCCTGTTTTCGCGAAAACCTCGGAGGTCTGCCAGACCTCCGAGGTCTCTGATTCGTTTATAATTCCCGCCGATGTCCCGACGAACCCCAACCCTCGAACATTTCCTGTACCTTGTGCTTTTCCTGGTAGCCCTGGGAGCCAGGCTGATCCAATTGGGTGCCACCCCTCTCTCCGATGTTGAGGCTTCCGTGGCGCTGCGGGCGCTGGAGGCATCGCAAAACCCCGCCGCCAGCCTGGGCAGCCAGCCGTTCTATGCCGTGTTTACCGGCCTGCTGTTTTTCCTGTTCGATAACTCCAATTTCCTCGCACGTTTCTGGCCCGCGTTGGCGGGGAGTCTCCTTGTCCTGCTCCCGCTCGGTTTGCGGCGGTATCTGCCGCCCGCGGCCGGGCTGGTGTTTGCCCTCGGTGTGGCCTTGGACCCCGGCCTGGTTGCCGCTTCGCGTCTGGCTGGCGGCCCCATGCTGGCGCTGACATTTGCCTTATTCGCCATCTGTTTCCATTTGAACGCGTCCCCCACCGCGGCCGGGATTTTTGCCGGGCTGGCGCTGTTGGGCGGTCCCGCCATCTGGATGGGAGTTTTGGGGCTGGCGCTGGCCTTTGGGCTGGCGCGGGTGATCGGCATTTTCCCGGGGGAGGGAATCCCTGGGGAGGCGCGGCCCCCGGAGAACTCACGCATCTCCCCCTCGATGAGGTCAAGTTTGGTTGCCGCGGGAATTACCCTCCTCCTCGCCGGGACACTCTTTTTGCGGTATCCGCAGGGGATTGGCTCGCTCGCCGCTTCCCTGCCTGATTTTTTGCTGGGCTGGCGCACGCCCGGCGCGGCAGTGACCCGGCCCCTGATGGCTTTGCTCACGATTGAGACCGTCCTCGTTGTCTTTGCGCTGATCGCCGTTGGCCGGGTCTGGAGCCTGGCCGACGCGGCTGGCAGGTTCTTCTCGCTCTGGGCTGCGACGGCCTTGTTTATCGTGTCTGTGTATCCGGGGCGCGCAGTGGTTGATTTGGCCTGGGTACTTGTTCCGCTCTGGGGTCTGGCCGCCGGTGAGATCGCTCGTCTCGAAATCTGGCAGGGGGACACCCGCCGCCAATCTGCCATTCTTGCTGGCGTGCTGGTTGTCCTGATGGCGAGCGTTTGGGTGAACCTGGCGGCGCAGACTTACCTTGCCCCCGGCGACCCGGCCATTGGCCTGCGCTGGCTGGTGGTGGCCGGGGGGCTCATGCTTTCCATTTTGTCCGTTTCCCTGGTCGGCGTTGGGTGGGGCGCCGAGGCCGCCATCCGCGGCCTGTATTGGGGGTTCGGGGCCGCCATGATCTTTGGGATGGTGACGGGAACCTGGGGCACATCCCCGCGGGATGCCGCCGCCCGGCGCGATATCTGGACCCCCGGGGCGGGTGCGGGCCAACTGAGCCTCCTGGCAGCCTCGATAGATGATCTTGGCGAAATGGCAGGTGGCCGCCCGGACGGTCTCGATCTGGCCGTCCTCTCGGACGCGCCCTCCGTGCAATGGGCGTTGCGAGATTATCCACTTGCCACTTTTGAAATCGCCCTCACTGGCGACGATTTACCTTCGCTCATCGTGGCGGACGAAACCAATCAGGATTTTCGGTTGGCCTCCGCTTACCGCGGGGAGGATTTTGTTTGGTCTGTCACCCCTTATTGGGAACAGATGACTGCCCGGGACTGGCTCACCTGGTGGCTGTTCCGCCAGGCTCCCGTTGCCGAGCGGCGGGTCATCCTGTGGGCGCGGGCTGGGCTGTTTCCCAGCGGCGAGGACATTTCCCTCGAAAATGCCTTCCCGCCCGAAGTGGACCCCAACGCCCCTCCCGAATCGGAGATCATTCCCGAAGAAGAAGTGGACGTAAACGGCCAGCCGGTTAAATAATTTGGAACTCTTGGGAAATCATGGGAACTCGTGGGTAATCCGATGAGTTCCTACGAGTTCCCATGAGCACGATCCGGCAAGTCATCATATTTGCTTTTCCGGGCAACCTGCGCATGCCCCAAGGATGGAGATGAATAATACCGTTGCGATTGATGGCCCAGCCGGTTCCGGAAAATCCACCATAGGCCGGCTGCTGGCGGCCCGCTTGGGCTATGTTTTTTTTGATACGGGCGTCATGTATCGGGCCGTGGCCTGCGCCGCGCTCATGCGCCAGCTCGACCCGCGTGATGAACCTGCCATCACCGCACTCGCACAACAAAGCCAAATTGATGTCCGCCCGGCGAGCGCCGCTGATGGCCGTGACAACGATCTATTCGTGGATGGCGCGGACCTCACCTGGAATATCCGCACACCAGAAGTGGAAGCCTGCGTCTCCGTTGTGGCGGCCTATCCCGGCGTGCGTCAGGCGCTGACTGCCCAGCAGCGGCGGATCGGGTTGCGCGGCAATGTCGTCATGGTGGGGCGCGATATCGGTACGGTCGTGCTCCCTGAGGCTGGGTTGAAAATTTACCTGGACGCCTCCCCTGAAGAGCGTGCCCGCCGCCGCCTTGCTGAACGGCTGGGCCGCGGGGAGGCCGCGGTCTATGCAGATGTCCTCACCTCCGTGGTGGGGCGTGATCAAGTTGACACCACCCGCACCGTCGCCCCCCTGCGCCCCGCCGATGATGCCGTCATCCTGAGTTCTGACGGGCTGGATATCGAGGGTGTCCTGGCGCACATCCTGGCCCTGGCACACAGCCGCCTGGCGGCCTCTCCAACTCCATAAGGAAAGCGCATTAATGCAATTCCAAACAACATATTCGGATGAGGTGACAGTCACCTTGCTTGAACTTATTGAGCAAACAAATCGAAAACGCACAATCTGTCATTCCGACCAACGGGAGGAATCCCTGCACCGATCTGCTAAAAATCAACACTGCGGGGATTTCTCGCTCTGCTCGAAATGACACATCATTGTCCATGTTTGAATTAAGTGCTCAATTAGCCATGCTGAGCAGTTTTGCAGGTGACTGTCACCTGAGCTTATCCTAAAATGTCCCTTGTTCTTGCATTAAAAAACCAGTGACCTTGTGCATGTAGGAACTCATCGGAACTCGTTGGAATTCCCATGAGTTCCCAAGAGTTCCAATAACCTTCAAGCAGGACAACCGCAAGCTATAAATCATCAATTCCACGAATGTGACCCCATGGCCTATCCCGAATCATTCCAAATCAAACTCCGCCGCGAATTCCTGCGCCGCACTTTCCGCGTTATCTTCCACGTGCTGTTCCGCCTCAAAGTCACCGGGCTGGAAAATGTACCCCAAACCGGCGCTTGCATCGTGGCACACAATCATGTTTCCATCATCGAACCCGCCCTCGTCCTGGCTTTCCTGCCGCGCCGCGCCGAGGCAATTGGCGCGCAGGAACTCTGGACGCGCCGCGGTCAATCGGTCATCATCCGCCTGTATGGCACCATGCCGGTACGCCGGGGCGATGCCCAACGTGACCTGATCAAGAAAATGCTGGAAGTCCTCAACGCGGGTTCGCCCCTCCTGATCGCCCCCGAAGGCACCCGCTCGCACGTCCCCGGCATGGGGCTCGCGCAGCCGGGCATCGGCTATCTGCTGGATCAGGCGCGTGTCCCCGTTGTCCCGGTTGCCATTGTTGGGAGTACCGACGATAATCTCAAGGCCGCGTTCCGTTTCAAACGCCCCACGATGACGATGCACCTGGGCACACCCTTTGAGATTCCGCCCATTGGGCTCGGCGGCAAAGACCGCCGGGAAGCCCGCCAAAAAAACGCCGACCAGGTCATGATCCGTATCGGCGCCATGTTGCCTGAAGAATACTGGGGCGTCTATGCCGAACCCATCCGCACTGCCAAAGCCCCGTAACGACACCTACCGCCCCGAAATTACGCGCCTGCCCGAACTGAATGAGAAACGCCTGCGTGCCCGGGCCAGGGCGCAGAAAAATTGCCTATGGGTGATCCGCGCCCTGACGCGGTCAGAAGTTCATGGCCTTGAATATTTCCCCGCACAAGGCCCCGCGCTAATCGTCGCCAATCATCTGGGGGATGCCGATACTGTTCTGGGGGTTGCGTACCTCCCCGTCGCCGCGGATGGCATGGGGAAGGTTGAGCTGTATGATGTTCCCCTGATCGGGCGCTGGATGGAAAACTACGGGATAATCTGGGTTCACCGGGGGCAGCCCGACCGGCGGGCCATCCGCGCCGCCCTGGATGGCCTCGCAGAAAACCGGTTCGTCGTCATCGCCCCGGAGGCCCGCCAGTCAGTCACCGGCTCGCTGGAAGAGGGGACGGGTGGTGCGGCGTATATCGCCCTCAAGGCGGATGTCCCTGTGATCCCGATGGCCTTCGTTGGCACAGAAAACAGCAACGTCTTCCCCAACCTGCTGCGTTTTCGTCGTCCGCACGTCAGCCTGAGCTTTGGCAAACCCTTCCGGCTGGAGCAATTGCCCGACCGCAAGGCTGCGATTGAAGCCGGTACGGAGCAGATTATGCGTGCGCTGGCCGACATCCTGCCCCCCGCCTACCGCGGCGTTTATGAAAGTTGAATGAGGAATGCTGTCCGGCTCAGGAAGGGGCATTGCTGGAAATGGCAACTTGTTGGAGAATAACCGCCCATGGGTATCCCACTGATCAAAGAACGCAAGAGCGAGGCCGTCCGCGGCTATCACCACGGCGATTACGAACTGCGCCGCCGGTTCTGCCGCTTCCTGCTCAAGACCATCGGCTTTACGCTGATGGTGCGCATGGAGCGGGTTGATGGCCTGGAAAATATCCCAAAGACCGGCCCGGCCATCCTGATGATGAACCACATTGGCTTTGTGGACCCGATCATCCTGGTGCACACCGCGCCGCGGCATATCGTGCCGCTGGCGAAGGTGGAAGCCTATGATTATCCCCTGGTCGGTATCTTTCCCAAACTGTGGGGCGTCATCCCCGTTGTCCGCAAAAATGTGGATCGCCGGGTAATCTCACAAGCGCTGGAAGTGCTGAGGGCCGGCGAAATCCTGCTCGTGGCCCCTGAGGGGACGCGCAACCCGGCTTTGCACTCACCCCGCGAGGGCGCCGTCTACCTGGCGAGCCGGGGGAACGCGCCTATTGTGCCGGTTGCGCTTGAACAAACGCGCGGCTTCCCCACGTACCCATTTTCCAAACGCTGGCGGGGACCGGGCGCTATCGTGCGTTATGGGAGGCCGTTCCGGTTTCGGGACGAGTTTCAGCGGGCGCGCAGCGAAGACCTCAAAAAGATGTCTGACGAAGCCATGTACGTCCTGGCCGCCATGCTCCCCGCAGACCGGCGCGGGGAGTTCAGCGACCTCTCCAGGGCTACCCAGGACACGATTGAGTGGGTCAGTTAGCTGGCTTAGGGCGGCGGATCCATCAGCCCGGCAAATGCCCGGCCAAAAGGATTTGCGTGCAATCATGAATATCTCGTAAAATGGGGGCGTGCCTATACCTCCCGGCGATTTTCAATCCAATAGTTTCCCGCTGTACAGTTCTCATTGCGAGCCGGTTTTTGGCGAACCAGCAGTAACTGCCCGGTCACATCCCCAACGCTCGCCGCGAGGGGCGATTTTTGACCTGAAGCTGTCTACCGTCTGGCATAAAGATTGCTTCGATGGAAAACCGTCGCCTCGCAATGACAAGCCTGGGTGGTCACGATGACGATCATCCTGACCTTGCTGGTGGATGGCACACCTTTCCTCCAATGGCCGGGATTCGCCGGGTTTTTGGGTTGGATTGCCTCGCTGGCAGCATTGATTTCCCTGTTGTGGTTTTGGCGCAGGTACCAGCCCGCCTGGGAAGTGCGCGAAGCCGCAATTTTTTTCCCGCTCGCCATCGCTGAAATCTTCCTGACCCTTTTCATCGGGGTACGGTTTCCCCTTGAGGCTGGCATTCCCATCCCGGGGCTGCTCGCCTCGCTCGACAGCGTCGCCTGGATGGCGTTTGCCGCCGTACCCTGGGTGTTGGGCGCTGGCTTGCTGGGCCCGCTCTCCAGCTTCCTCCTGGCCTTGCTATCCGGTCTCCTCTTTGCCGTATTCGAGATGCACAACCCATTTACCGCCTTGGAATATGCCCTGTTTGGCCTGCTGATGGGCGTGGCCGTCAACCAGCGTTACCGCACATTATTTTTCGCCATCCTGCGTCGCCCCCTGGCGGCGGCCATCTTATTGGCCCTGTTCCATCCGTTCGCCTACCTCATCGGCATCATCTTCTGGGCCAGTGCGCCCCTGCCCGCCCAGTTGGCTTACGCCTTCTCGTCCGTCCTGCCGCACTCGCTCGCCTACCTCGCCATCATGATCGTCGCCGGCGGCGTGGGGGAGCTGACTCTGATCACGCTCCCCACGCGCTGGGGCTCCAGCGCGCCGCTCGTCCCCTCCCCGGCGGAAAAGAGCATCGAGACCCGCACCTTTTACCTCATGGGTATCGTGGTGGGCATGGTGGCCCTGACCCTGGCCGCCCTCGGCTGGAATGTAGCCTATGGCGCGGCCGAAACGCTCATTCAGGAGCGAATGACCAGCACCTCCCGCCTCGCCGCCGAAAACGTACCATATGCGCTGGAGGTGGGCCAGAACCTGATGATCAACGCCGCCGCCGATGAGCGCCTGAATGAATTTGACCAGGGGACATTGCGACAGACGCTCAACGAGAAAATCAGCGCCAACCCCTATTTCAACCAGTTCCTGCTGGCCGAATCGACCCAGGGGATCATTGCCACCTCCGGGGATGGGACCAACCCCCGAGGGTCACTGACCCCGGAGGAGACCGCGGGGGTAGCCCTAGCGCTCGAGGGGGTCCCGTTTCAATATTATTCATCCCATCCCCAGGGGACAGAGTCCACCGCCCAGGTCTCGTTTATTGCGCCTGTCCCTGGCCGCGAGCGGGTGTTGATTGGCCGGAGCGATTTGGGGCAAAATCCATTTACCGCCAACCTTGTCACCAGCCTCAATAATTTGCAGGATATTGGCGGCGAAGGTTTGCTGATCGACGAGGCGGGCGTCATCCTTTACCATCGGGACGCGGCGCTGATTAGCACTGAGTTTGCGAGTACGGTGGAGGCCGCCGGTACTTTTGTGGAAATTATCGGGTCGGATGGCGTGCGCAGGCTGGAGTTTGCACAGACTTCGCTGGGCCGCCCGTGGACAATTGTCGTGACCGTGCCCGTCCAGGAAATCCAGCAGTTGGCGCTCTCGATTGCGGCCCCGCTGGTGGGCCTGTTGCTGGCGCTTTCCCTCGCGCTCATGCTCCTCCTGCGCGTGACCCTGCGGGTCGTCACCGGCTCCCTGCGCAACCTGTCCGACGAGGCCGCCCGCATCGCCGAGGACAGGAAGCAGTTGGCCATGCCGCTCCTGATCGAGGGCGTGGACGAAGTGGGGCGGATGCGCCTGGCTTTTGACAAAATGCGTGCCAGCCTGAAGGCCCGGCTGGATGAACAGGAGCAACTCCTGCTGGTAAGCCACGGGGCGGCTTCCAGCCTGGAGTTTGACCTGGCGGTCAAACCAATATTGGGCGCGGCGCTTTCCATGGGGGCGATCTCCGCGCGAGTGGCGCTCGCCCCGGGGGCGATTCCGGATACCGCCGGGGATGCACTCACCGTCTATGGGGCCGGAGCCGCCGGGGATCGGTTTGGTTATCTCGATGAGCAAATCCTGGGGATCAATCGCACCACCTCTCCCGTGGTCATGTCCAACCCGGCGGGTGATCGCCGGCTGGCTTTTCAGGGGAATTCGCACATCCCGATCGGCATCGTGGCGGTTGCCCTGCGGCACAAGAATCTATATTACGGTTCGCTCTGGGTGGCCTATGACCGCCCGCACAGCCTGTTGGAGGATGAGCAGCGTTTCCTGGTGACGCTGGCGGGGCAGGCGGCACTGGCGGCGGCCAACGCGCGACTCTTTATGAGCGCCGAAATCGGGCGCCAGCGTTTGGCGGCCATCCTGGCCTCCTCGCCAGACCCGGTGTTGGTGACCGACCGCCAGAACCGTCTGCTGTTGTCCAATCCCGCCGCCTGGCAAATCCTGGGGCAGGCGTTGGAGCAGGGGAGCGGCAAGCCGATCCAGGACTTGCTGTCGCAACCTGAACTGGTCGATATCCTGAAATCCGCCCAGGAAGAGGAGCAAACGCGCGAGATCACCCTGGAGGATGACCGCATCTACATCGCAAAGGCGAGCACAGTCCTGGCGGATGGGCGGCAGGCGGGCCGCATTTGCGTCCTGCGGGACGTCACCCGGTTTATGGAACTGGATAAACTCAAATCGGAGTTCGTCTCCACGGTGAGCCACGATCTGCGCTCGCCGCTGACGCTGATGCGCGGGTATGCCACGATGACGCAAATGGTTGGCAACCTGAATGAGGAGCAGGAAACCTACGTGCAAAAAATGGTGGCAGGCGTGGAAAGCATGACCCGCCTGGTGAACAACCTGCTTGACCTGGGGCGGATTGAGGCCGGGGTGGACCTCAACCTGGAGTTTGTGTCCCTGATTGACATCATCCTGCATGTCGTGGATGCCATCCAATTGGCAGCCTCAGCCAAGAACATTGACTTGAAATTTGAGTTTCCGCCAGATTCCCTGCCGGTGTTGGAAGCAGATGCCGGGCTGATCGAGCAGGCTGTACACAACCTGATCGAGAATGCCATCAAATACACGCTTGACGGTGGAACCATTATGGTTGAGCTAAAGGTGATCGAGGCACAGGAAACCGCCGTGATTGAAGTGCGGGATAGCGGTATCGGCATCACCCCATCCGATCAACTCCGGCTTTTCGAGAAATTCTACCGGGTGGCGCACCGGGAGACGCGCAGGCAGCGCGGGAGCGGGCTGGGGCTGGCGATTGTAAAAACAATTGTGGAGCGGCATGGCGGGCGCGTTTGGGTGAGGAGTGAATTGGGCGTCGGCAGTACTTTTTCGATGGTACTGCCCCTCAAACAGCCGGGCGCGCCGCCCGTCTAGTGCAATTACAAATGGCATATTCGGCAGAGCTGGCAGTAGGGGCGGGGTCTCCCCGCCCACGGAATTGTCCAACGCCAACCGGGGCAGAGGAACCCTGCCCCTACCGTGCCAAACGACCCAACCAGGCGGGCGGTTGATTTTCCCCCCGTTGGTGGCTATAATCCCCCTCATATTTCCCACGCCAGAATTTTACAAATGATATGGATGATCGATCCGGAATGACCTGCCGGATCGCTTTGTACGGTTGCAAGGAAGGATGCCCTGGAGACCCACCGTATTACCCAAAGTTTGAACCCCACTGTGCCGGGCGGGCAGATTCAACACCTGACCGCGGGCGTCACCCTGGTGAACCGCTATTTGATCCAGGAAATTGTCGGGGTGGGTGGCATGGGCGCAGTTTACCGGGCGCGTGATTTGCATTTCCCCAAGCTCACCAAATTGGTGGCGGTCAAGGAAATGGTAAACCTGAACCGCGACCCAAATGTCCAGAAAACGATCATCCAAAATTTTGAGCGGGAAGCCAATATCCTGGCCACCCTCAACCATGCGGCCATCCCGCGCACCCTCGATTACTTTTCGCAAGGGGAGCGCTCGTATCTGGTGATGGAATTTGTAAACGGGCGAAACCTGGAAGACATCCTCCACGAAAACGGGGGGCCGATGAACCACGACCAGGTTGTCAATTGGGCCATCGAGCTATGCGACGTGATGGCCTATCTCCACAAACACCAGCCGGAACCGATCATCTTCCGGGATATGAAGCCGTCCAACATCATGCTCAACCAGCACAACCAGTTGATGCTGGTTGACTTCGGGATTGCCAAGCATTTCCAGACCGGGCAGCGCGGCACACAGGTTGGCACGGAGGGATATTCGCCGCCCGAACAATACCGTGGGGAGGCCACCCCCCTCGCCGATGTCTACGCCCTCGGTGCCACCCTCCATCATTTGCTGACCAACAAGGACCCGCGGTTGGAAGCTCCCTTCTCCTTTGGGGATCGCCCGGCGCGTTCCATTAACCCGGCCATCTCCATGGAACTGGAGGCCGTCATCAATACGGCGCTTCAGTACAACCCGGATGACCGGTTCAAGGATGCTGAATCCATGCGGGAGGCCCTGCTCACGGTAGCCCGGCGCACTGGCGTCCTGACGCGGTACGCGCTGTCGGGCGGCGCAACCGCCTCCATCCATTCCGACGCCGGAAGCATCAAACCGCTATGGACGTTCGAATGTGAGGATGAAGTCCGTGGCGCGCCAACGTTTTATAAGGGTGCGTTATACGTGGGCTGTTATGACAACAACTTGTACGCCCTGGACGCCGCCACCGGGGAGTTTGCCTGGAAATATCCAACAGATGGGGGTATCGTCTCAAAGCCGGCGGTCCTCGATACCCGCGTTTTTGTTGGTTCGGAAGATGGCAGGTTGCACGCCGTTTCCACCAAATCCGGCAAGGTCATCTGGACTTACATTACCGAAGGGCCGATCCGTTCATCCCCAAAAATCGCCGAAGGGCATATTTTTGTCGGCTCGGATGATTACTATCTGCATGCCATCAATATTGCGGCGGCGCGGCGTGCCTGGCGTGTTGAGGCGGGTGCCGCCGTCCGCTCCACGCCGTATGTCACCGGGGACTCCGTCTATTTTGGCGCTGAGAGCGGCGATTTCTTCTGCGTGGATTTTGGCGGCCTTGAGCGCTGGCGGTTCCGCGCCAAACGCGGCATCACGGCCTCCCCCGTGGTCGAGGATGGCTCCGTATTCTTTACGTCGCTGGATTGGACGCTGTATGGCCTCGATGCGCAAAATGGCTGGGTGTTGTGGCGTTATCGGCTGGGCAAGCCTTCCATTTCATCCCCGGCCATCTCCGGGCATTTTGTGATTGTCGGTTCCATTGATGGATTTATCTACTGTGTCGATTCCCGCAATGGCAAGGAAGTCTGGCGCTTCCGCACTGAGAACCAGGTCACGGGTTCCCCGGTGATTTATCGGGATTCGGTCTATTGCGGTTCGGTTGATGGGAGCCTTTATTGCCTTGAAACCCGCTCAGGCCGGCAGAAGTGGAAATTCAACACACAGGGACCCATCACCGGCACGCCGGTTGTATTTGATGACGTAGTGTATATTGGCTCCAACGATCATCGGGTGTACGCCCTGCTGGCCTGAGGCCGCCCGGCGTTGTGAAATCCGGTGCGAGTGTGAGCGCGGATCTCCAAAGACGAAAAATTTGGGAATACGAGGATGTTCAGGTGAAAAGACTATTCGATAAATTGCTGGGCAGGACACCCGTTGTAGAGCATACGGTCAGCGAACTCACCACCGCGCCCCTCACCGAGCAGCAATTGGCCCCCATGAAAAACTCATTGGGCCAACGGTTTGACCCGCCCCAGATGATCGTCGGCAGCGCCCGCTCAGTGGGGATGCAGCGTGATCACAACGAAGACTCCTTATACACCTTCAATGCCACCGTGGCCGGGAACACTACTGTAATGCCTTTCGGCATCTACATTATTGCGGATGGCATGGGCGGGCACCAATACGGAGAAGTGGCAAGCGAAACCGCCGTGCGGGCGATGTCAAAGCACCTGATCCAAAAACTTTACCTGCCCATTTTCAGCACCAAGCCCGAAACCCCGGAAGAATCCCTCCAGGAGATCATGCAAAATGGGGTGTCGGACGCCCACAAGGCAGTGATGAAGGTGGCCCCTGGGGGCGGCACCACCCTGACGGCTGTGGTCGTTTTGGGGAGCAGGATGACCATTGCCCACGTGGGTGACAGCCGGGCCTATGCCGTTTACCTGGATGGCCGGATGCAGCTCCTGACGCGTGATCATTCCCTCGTAAAACGCCTGGAAGAACTGGGACAACTGACCCCTGAAGAGGCGGAGCACCACCCCCAGAAAAACTTCCTCTACCGTGCCTTGGGGCAGGGCGAACCGTTTGAACCGGATGTCACCACCGCGCCCCTGCCCCAGCCCGGCTACATCCTGATCTGTTCCGACGGCCTGTGGGGGCTGGTTCCCGACGCCGAGATGTTTCGCATCATTGCCGAAGCCCCCAACCCGCAGCGCGCCACCCAGCTGCTGGTGGAAGCGGCCAACCAGGCCGGCGGGCCGGATAACATTACCGCCATCCTGGTGCGGATGCCCGAGTGAGCCTTTGGCCCTGAACGCCATCCAACGCAACCCGCTTCGCCAAGCCCATGTCGCAATTCTCGGATAACCATTACGCCCGGCTGGGATTACCCTTCGATGCCACCAAAGATGAAATTCGGCTGGCATACCATGATGCCGCTCGCCGCCTGCACCCGGATACCAACAAAGAGGCGGATGCGACCGAGCAATTTTTGGCCGTCCAAAGGGCATTTGATGTGCTTTCAAACCCCGCGGATCGGAAAGATTACGATGCGACGCTGCCCAGGCAGGCCGACGATGCGGTCATCAAAATTGCCTCTCTCTACAGCCGCAAGGCGCTTACCCCGACTGATGAGCCGCAACTCGTTTACATCATGTTGGACGTCAGCGTGGAGCCTGGCAAGGCCAAAAAAACTTCCCCGCCGCTCAACGTCTGCATCCTGATAGATCGTTCCACCTCGATGAAGGGCGAGCGGATCGATACCGTGCGGGCAACCGCCAGGAAAATTATCAGCCAACTGCGCCCGGAAGACTATGTCTCCGTGGTCGCCTTCAATGACCGGGCGGAGGTGGTCGTGCCGCCCGAACGTAATATTGATGGCAATAAAGTGCAGGCGCAGATCAGCCAGATACAAACGGGCGGCGGTACGGAGATGTACCAGGGGCTGCGCGCCGCATACCAGCAGGTCTCCCGCAACCTGCGCATGTCCCAGATCAACCACATCATTTTGGTGACAGACGGCCACACGTATGGCGATGAGGCCCGGTGCCTGGAACTGGCCGGTGAAGCCCGCGACGCCGGGATTGCCATCAGCGCCCTGGGGATCGGCAGCGAATGGAACGATGATTTCCTGGATGCCCTGGCAAGCCGGACGGGTGGCAACAGCATGTACATTGCCTTTGCCCGCGACATCAAGCGGTTCCTCGAGCTGAAGTTTGCCGACCTCAATAATGTCGTTGCCGAAAACCTGGCCCTGGTGCGCCCCGATTTGAGCAATGGCGCTGAACTGCGCTACGCATTTCGCATCCACCCCGACCCGACCCGGCTGGATGCCGGCCCCAAAATTTCCCTGGGAAATGTGCGCACCAATGAAACGCTGCGGGTGCTCCTGGAATTCATCATCAAGGATGTAACCCTGCCAGCCGAACAGGTGAACCTGATCAAGGGTACGCTGCGCCTCGAACTCCCGGAACGCCTGATCCCGACTGTCCGCAAGTATGTAGATTGGGCGCTCCCGGTGAGTGAAGACCCCACCACGCATCCCTCGCCGCCCGATATTGTCCAGGCCATGTCCCGCCTGACTCTGTACCGGATGCAGGAGCAGGCCCGGGTCGATCTCGCGGATGGCAATGTTGAGCTCGCCACCCGCCGGTTGCAGAATCTGGCGACGCATCTCCTGGCGCAGGGCGAACACCAACTGGCATCGATGATTTTAAAGGAGGCGACGCTGGTGGAATCCGGTACGCGCAACCTGGATGATCTGGAAAAGAAGATTAAGTACGGAACCCGCGCGCTGTTGCTCCCGCCGCCGGCTTAGGTGAGTGCCATGATGACCTGCCCCAATTGCAAATACGAAGAATACACAGGCGCATTATTTTGCAGCGAATGCGGTACCTCCCTGGTGGAGAAAGCCGGCATCACCACGCATGGGCTTGAGTCAGTTCCGGCGGGCTTTTCTGCGCCCGCGGGCCGGGCCATAGCCGCCGACCCTGTACCCGTCAGTGACAACCTGATCACCCTGCACTTTTTTGAAAAGGATGTCTTCCTCCCGCTCCAGCCGAGGGACGGCCTGCTCCTGGGCCGGATCAACGAGGGGCAAAAAATCCTGCCGGATGTGGACTTGTCCAACCTCGGGGGTTACGAGTTGGGCGTTTCCCGCATCCATGCCGCCCTCCACATTATGGGGGAAGAGATCACGATCCGGGACCTGGGATCGGCCAATGGGACGCGGATCAACGGGGAGAAGCTGGTTCCCCAGGAACATCACGCGCTGCGCTCCGGCGACATCCTCACGCTGGGCAAATTGCGGGCGCAGGTCATCATCCGGGGTGGGTAATCGGGCGTATGATTCCTGACTTCCAGCACCAGCGCTTTCGCCCGATTACCAGGCAATTCGTCGATTTAAATCGCCGGGCCGGAATGAATCTTTTGGCGAATTGCCCGGATTCCCGGCGGCCCCGCGTGCTTTAATCATCATGTCCAGCATCGAGAATGATTTCGTCGGCAAAATGATCGGGAAATACCGGATCGAGGAGGCCATTGGCCGCGGGGCAATGGCCGAAGTCTACAAGGCTTTCCATCCGCTCCTGAACCGCCATGTTGCCATTAAGGTCTTGCACAATTTCCTCTCGGAAAAAACGGACATCCTCAACCGTTTCCAGTTGGAGGCGCGCAACATCGCCGCGCTGGCGCACCCCAATATTGTCCAAATCCATGATTTTGACTCTTTCGGGAATATGTATTACATGGTGATGGAATATATTGACGGCACGAGCTTGAAGGAAATCCTCAAGGACGCCAGGGCGCAGGGCGACATCCTGCCGCTGCCGGAAGCGCTGCGGATTGCGAAAGATGTCGGCGTGGCGCTGGACTATGCCCACCGGCAGGGCGTCGTCCACCGCGATGTTAAACCCGCCAATGTGCTGATGGATCGCAGCCAGCGCGTCGTGCTGGCCGATTTTGGGCTGGCGCGCATTCTCTCCGGCCCGCAAATGACGACGACCGGGGCGATCATTGGGACGCCCGCCTTTATGTCGCCGGAGCAGGGCGCCGGACTGCCGGGCGACGCCCGTTCCGACATCTACTCGCTCGGCGCGATGCTTTACCAGTTGATCACCGGCGAAATGCCTTTCACCGGCGAATCGCCCATCGCCATCGTTTATAAACACATCAACGCCCCGCTGGCCCCGCCGCGCACCATCAATCCCGATTTGCCGGACCGGTTGGAAAAAATTGTGATGCGGGCGATGGAGAAGGACCCCAACCAGCGTTACCAGCAGGCCAATGTGCTGGTGGAGGCCCTCGAAACCCTCGACCTCCGGGAACAGGCGGGGCCGTAGGGGTACCAGACCCCGCCGTTTTACCCGGCCTCCGGGGAGGAGCCCGATATATCCCTGCACGTCATTGAGACCGGGCAGATCCTCCCATTGAAGGACAAACACAAATACGTGATTGGCCGGCTCGACGGGGCCAATCACCCTGATGTCGATCTGACCCCCTTCAAAGGGGCCAAAAAGGGCGTTTCCCGCAACCATGCGGAAATCATGCTGGCGGAGAACCGCCAGGTGTTATTATTGGATCTGGATTCCACCAACGGGACTTGGATCAATGGCGAAAAAATTGCCCCCCGGGAACCCACGCCCATCCATAATGGCGACCTCATCTCGCTGGGCAAGCTCGTCATCCAGGCCCTTATCCGAAAATATTAATCAGGAGATCAACCATGGCTTACACAATTGTGATCCACATTAATGACGAAGACCCGGTGATCGGGGAGACGGATGAACTGCCCTTGTTGACCGACATGCTGGTCAAGGTTTCCAATCCTCGCCGCCTCGATAATAAAGATTTGCACTACCTTACCATTGGCGTGGTGGAAATCTACTGGCCCATCGCCCGCATAAATTTCATCGAAGTCATGCCGACTGATGAAGACGAGATTATCGGCTTTGTGAGGGAGTAATGGCCGCGGACAACCAGTTTCTCAATCGCAGGATCCTGATCGTCGAAGACGAGCGCAGGATGGCGCGTTTCATCCGGCTGAACCTGGAGCATGACGGCTTCCAGGTGCTGGAGGCGATCCGCGGTCAGGAGGCCATCGATAAATTGCGCGAGACGCTCCCCGATGTGATCCTGCTGGATGTGATGTTGCCCGATATTGACGGCTTTGAGGTCTTGCGCCGGGTGCGTGAGACCAGTGATGTGCCAGTCATCATGCTGACGGCGAAAGGGGAGGAGGATGACCGGGTGCGCGGGTTGGAGCTGGGCGCGGATGATTATGTCTCCAAGCCATTCAGCCCGCGCGAGCTGGTCAGCCGGGTGCGGGCGGTCCTGCGGCGGTCGGAGGCGATCCGCGGCAATACGCATGGCTTGATTGTCGTGGATGATCGTTTCAGGATTGACTTTGACCGGCGGGAGGTTTGGGTCAATGGTGGGCTGGTGAAACTCCGCCCGACCGAATACCGCCTGCTCTACCACCTCGTCCAAAATGCGGGCTGGGTGCTGACGCATGATCAGATCCTGATCAAGGTCTGGGGCTACGAATACCAGAATGAGCCGCATTATGTGCGGCTTTATGTGAATTACCTGCGGCAAAAGATTGAAGAAGACCCGGCCAATCCAAAATACATCCTGACCGAGCGGGGCGTGGGTTATCGTTTTGTGGATTACAAGAGGGAATAAGTTTTGGCCTGACTAAAAAATAATAAGGAATCCAGGAAAACAGGAAGCGCTTTTTTCGCTTATTTTCCTGCCCTCCTGGTTTCCTTATAAGATATCCAGATAAATTCACGACACCTCGTTTACGGGCCGCAGTCCGCCACTGCGGCCTATTTATTTAAGACACCATCCCCCAGCGCGCGCAGGTAGTCCCAGGTATAGATGCCGAATTTGTGCCCATCCTCCCAGGCGACCGTGATTCCGTAATTGCCAACCGGTTGGACATCAATCATCTCGGTCTGGCGGGAATCGCGCAAAGGGATCAGGAAAACGTTGGGGTCAGGCTCCTGCTTCATGTTTTCGTGACCGCCGCGGCACTGGGCGCATGGGCAGGCCCCCCGCATCAGGGCAAACGGGATGGCGCTGGCCGTGTCATCATCCCAGGTAATCTGGAAGATACGCTTTTGGCGGTCGGCGGTGACGCCGGTTGGGGTGTGCTTGTTCATGGCGGAAAACCATCCTCAGGGGGTCTGGACAACTTGCAGGAAATTGGCGGCGGCCCAGCCGGCGCGGCTTTGGTCGTGGAAGCCGACAATATACCACCAGACCAGACCATCTGCTTCAACCGGGCCTTCTGATATGGTAAAGACCTCAGACTCAAAACCCAGGTATTGGATCGGGGCCTCCAGGCTGGCTGACCCTCGCAGGTTTAGCCCCTCCCCATCGGTCCCCGCGATTTGCACGATGGTTCCGATGCTGAAAGTGCCGGGGATGGGCGAGGGCGGGATATTGAGCGTGGGCGTCGGCGTCAGGATGATCTGCGTCACCGGGAGCGGAGTTTCCGTCGGGGCGGGGATTAGGGTGATGGCCGCAGTAGGCGGGTTGGGCGACCCCGCGGAGGGCTGGGTAAATGACAGGATGCCAATGGTCAGCGCCGTCAGCAGGAGCGCCACGATCACCGCGCCAAAGATATTCCAGGGCTGGATGACTTCCCGCAATCTATTCATGGCTGGGGCGAAAATCGTTGTGCGTTCATCGTCGTGGGCACGAGGATGTTGAGGGCCTGGCGATTTACAGTCAGTTCGATCCGGTTCTCAGGGCCGAGCGGCTCGCCGTCGTTGTGCAGGTGCGCCGGTTTTTCAATCTCGATCACCATCCGGCTGAACGAGATCCTCCGGGCTATCGCGCTCTGAACGTGGCTGCCGCGCACGATATTCCAGGCTGAGCGGAAGGCGGCGCGCGTGCCCTTCCCTTCAAAAAGCCACATATCCATCTCCCCATCATCCAACCGGGCTTCCGGCGACAGGGTGGCCAGCCCCCCGGCGTACAGCCCGATATTGCTGGCAACGCTGATCTGGTATGTGCCTTCCAATTCAAGCGGAGGAGCGTTCAGGCTTTCGGCCCGGATGCGGGCGCGCACCCCTGGCCAGGTCGTGACGATTTTTAGGGTGCGCAGCATATACTCAGGGATGACCAGTTTCTTCTTCAACCGGCTGCGCCGTTGCTCGGAGCGCCGGACTACCAACGCATCCAGACCAATCCCGGCCCACAGGAGGAACGTCCTCCCATTGCACATGCCCACATCCATCAGCCGGTTCGTGCTCCCGGCAATCAGCGCGGCAATGCGGTCTAGCGTCTCAGGTTTGCCGGGCCGGATGCGTGGCAGCCCAAGTTCCTGTGCCCAGACGTTGGTCGTCCCCGTTGGCAGCACCGCCATCGCCGTGCCTGACCCGACCAACCCTGCCGCCGCAATACCGATGGAGCCGTCCCCGCCGGCGATCAGGAAGACGTCCAGCTCATCCGCCGCGGCTTCCCGTGCGAGCATGGCGACGTGATCCGCGTCGCGGGTGGGCTGGGTATGGATCTCCCAGCCATGCGTGCGCAGTTGGCTGGCAACGTACCCGGCGGTTTGGGCCGAGGGATAGCGGCCTGCTTTTGGGTTGTAAACGAGGATCGCCCGGGTCATACTTCGATTTTACCCTCCATCTGATAAAATTTCGCTCGTATGGAAGGGAACACACTCCTCAACGGCAGGTACGATCTCCAAAAAGTGATCGGCTCAGGCGGCATGGCGGTCGTCTACCTGGCGCACGACACCACGCTGGAGCGCTCCGTTGCCATCAAAGTGCTCCGCGAAAGATTTTCGGCAGACCCGCCCTTTCGGGAACGGTTCCGCCAGGAGGCCAAAGCCGCGGCCAACCTGTCGCATCCCAATATCGTGACCGTCCACGACTTTGGCTATGACGAGGATCGCCTCTTTATCGTCATGGAGCATGTCCCCGGCGATACCCTCAAATCCCTGCTGGAAAAACAAACGCGGTTTGCCCTTGACCCGGCGATAGCCCTAATCGTCCAGGTGTGCGCCGGGGTCGGGTATGCCCATCGGGCCGGGCTGGTCCATTGTGACATGAAACCGCACAACATCCTCGTCTCGCCCGACAACCGGGTCAAGGTGACAGATTTCGGCATCGCCCGCGCCCTGGCCTCCATCAAACCCAACGAAAAGATGGACATCGTCTGGGGCAGTCCCCAGTTTTTTTCGCCGGAGCAGGCCCGCGGCCACGCGCCATCGCCCGCTTCGGACGTCTACAGCATCGGCGTCGTTTTCTACCAGATGCTCACCGGCCAGCTGCCCTTCATCAGCGAATCCGGGCTGGAACTTGCCCGCCTCCATCGTGACGCCGATCCCATCCCGCCGTCCCAACTCAACCTCGACATCCCGGAAGCGATCAACAGCATACTCCTGAAAGTTCTCTCCAAGGAACCCTCCTCCCGGTATCGTACCGCCGACCAGTTGGGCCGGGTGCTCCAATCGTTTGCCAATGACGCCCCCCGCCTGACCGCGCCAACCACAGCCTCCCCCGTGGCACAAACAAAGGCGGCCCCACCCACGAGGGGCAATGCCCCCGCAAATTCCCGCACCCCTTCGGTACCGCGGCCCCTGCCGGCACCTCAGCCCGCACCGCTCGCGAGATCGTCAAGCATGGACTGGATCAATATCCTGCTGGGAATGCTTGCCATCGTGGCTGTGGGCGGCCTGATCCCATTCTGGATGTGGGTCTATTTCGCCTTGAACGGGATTGCCCGGTAAGCCAGCATGGCCGCCGATTATTTCATCGCCCCCTCGATCCTCTCGGCTGATCTCGCCAACCTGGGTGCGCAAATCCGGGAAGTTGAAGCGGCTGGGGCGGGCCGCATCCACATTGATGTCATGGACGGGCATTTTGTGCCAAATTTGACCATGGGGCCAGCCATCGTAGCGGCTTGCCGTCGCAGTACAAACCTGCCGCTGGACGTCCACCTGATGGTCGAGTCGCCAGGTAATTTTATTGAGGCATTTGCCAATGCGGGCGCGGCTTCAATAACGATACATGTGGAAGCTACACCGCATGTCCATCGGGTGCTGGCGCAAATTCGGGGGCAGGGTTGCCGGGCGGGGGTGGCACTTAACCCGGGGACCGCGGCGGCCTCCATGGGTCCCGTCCTGTCCCTGGTGGATCTGGTTCTCGTGATGAGCGTCAATCCCGGTTTCTCAGGACAGGCATTCATCCCCGAAGTGTTGCCAAAGGTTCGTGAGATTCGCCGGGCGTTGGATCAGGTCAACCCGCAAGCCCTGATGGAAATGGATGGCGGCGTGTCGGCGGAGACGATTGCCCGCTGTTACCAAGCCGGGACGCGCGTTTTTGCGGCTGGGAGTTCGGTTTTTGGGCACCCTGGCGGTATCCAGGCCGGGATGCAGGCGTTGCGCGACGCGCTGTCCCCTTAACAACAAAAAAGCCCGACCGGGTTAACCGATCAGGCTCAATCGTTGCGAATGCCTGTGGTTAGACTGCTGTTTTGGTGAGCGAGCGAATACACCGCGTGCAGAGCGTTCGCCGGATCAGTTTGCCACTTTCCAGCACGGATACCTGCTGGAGGTTGGCCTTGAATTTCCGGCGAGTGGTTTTCTTTGACCACGGGATGCTGCGCCCGAAGGTGGTGTGCTTGCCGCAACTTTCACACTTTGCCATAGTACTTGTCCTTTCGTATAACGATTTATAATACCTCAGGCGGCGCGGCCGCCCTGAAGGGTGGGTTGGTTTGAGAAAATCGGCACAATCCTACCATAGGTGTATTGAGATAGCAAGCAGGCACCAGAGGAACAAATGACCAAAGAAATGACAACACTTGGCGGGACACACATCTCCCCGCGGGCCATTGCGACCATCGCCTATAACGCCACCATGGAATCCTACGGCGTCGTGGGACTGGCCTCCAAGAATTTTCTGGATGGGCTGGCGAATGTGGTTGTGCGTGACCCGATGCACGGGATTGATGTGCATTTTGATGGAGCCAAAATCACGATTGATCTGTACATTATTATCGAGTACGGCACCCGGATCAAATCCGTGGCTGCCAGTGTGGCAAAGACCGTCCAGTACCACGTGGAAAAGGCGCTCGACCTGCCGGTGGATGCCATTAATGTGCATGTTCAAGGCCTCAGGATTAGCGACCTCGATTAGAATCGCAGTCCGCACAAGGCCGCAGTGAATGACAGCCGTAGAGGAGCCAGCCCGCATGGACGGAGCGAACGACCCGCAGGACCACCTGAAGAGATTCCAGGATCATCCCATCGATGGACAAGAGTTCAAAGAGCTGGTGAAGGCGGGGTTGACGTGGCTGCGTACCAATTGCCAGGTGGTCAATGCCCTCAATGTTTTTCCCGTGCCCGATGGCGATACCGGGACCAACATGCTGCTTACCATGCAGTCCGCCTTTAATGAAATTGCCGAGTCCAATGAGGATGAACTGGGCCGCCTGATCCATGCCCTGGCGCACGGCGCCCTCATGGGTGCGCGCGGTAATTCGGGCGTGATCCTCTCACAGCTTTGGCGCGGCTTTGCCCGCGCCACCGAAGGTGAGAAGCGGCTGACCTCCGACCTGCTCGCTGCCGCATTCCGGGAGGCCCGCGACACCGCCTACCGCGGCGTGGTACGCCCGGTTGAAGGCACCATCCTGACCGTATCCAAAGACATGGCTGCAGCGGCTGAACTGGGCGCGGCTGAAACCTCCGATGTCGTCCGGCTGTTGGAACAAGTCGTGCGCGCCGCCGCCGAGTCGGTGGATCGCACACCCGAACTGCTCCCCATCCTGAAGGATGCGGGCGTGGTTGATTCCGGGGGCAAGGGCCTCTTCTATATTTTCGACGGCATGGTGCGTTATATCCACGGGTATTCGCTCGACGAACCCGACCTCGCCATCCGCTCGCTTTCCTCGATGGAACTGGAGGGGGCCATGACTGAGGTGGAGGAAGGCCAGGATTACGAAGTCATCGTGGATTTTCGCCCGCACGGTGTGCTCGATTTGCAGACCTTTTACGGGGCGCTGGAAGTCATGGGGACCTCGATCCAGGTGGGGGAGGGCGATGGCCTGTACCGCGTTCACATCCACGTGCCCATCGAAAACCGTTACCTGCCGATTGACTACGCCATGTCCATTGGGACGATCACCAAAGTCCACCTGGAAAACCTGCTGGCCCAGATGGAAGACATTGAAGCGCAGGCCGCCTCCCGGTTTGAGGTCGCCCCCCTTGAACCCGGCCAGCTTGCCATTGTCACGGTCTCACCGGGGGCCGGGCTCTCGAAGGTGTTTGCCAGCCTCGGGGTGCATGCCATTATCCAGGGCGGCCAGACGATGAACCCAAGCACCAAGGAGATTCTCCAGGCCTTCGAAAACCTGCCCACCGAAAAGGTGATCGTCCTCCCCAACAACAAGAACATCATCCTGGCGGCGCAGGCCGCCAGGGAACTGACTGTGAAAGAATTGTTCGTCATCCCCAGCCAGACCATCCCGCAGGGCCTGGCCGCCATGCTCGCCTTTGACCCGGACGGCAATTTTGAGGACGTGATCGCCTCCATGGAGAAAGCCCTTGGCGAGGTGGAATCAGGTGAGATTACGACCGCCACGCGCACCGTCGAGATTGACGGCATTACCGTCAATGATGGCTGCATTATCGCCATGCACAATGGGAAACTGGCGCTGGCGGCGGATAACCTGCTGGAAGGCTGCCTGGAATTCCTTGAGCATGCCGGCGCGGCCGAACGCGAACTCATTACCATGTTCTACGGCTCGGATGTTACCGCGGCCGCCGCCGATGAGATCGCCGGACACATCCGGGCAAAATACCCGGATCACGAAGTGGAAGTCCAGAACGGCGGACAGCCTCATTACCAGTTTATCTTCTCGGTCGAATGAACAAGACCTGCATCCTCACCGACGAAATCGCGCAGTTCCTGGAGCAATCCTTTCCCGGCCAGGAGATGGTGCATTTGATGTCGGTTGATGTCCCCGCCCGTGACGCGGTAGGTGGTTCCGGCGGAAAAATCAAAATCAACCAGTTGCCCCACTCGCGCTTTTCCGAGCGTGCCCACGACATTTCCCTGCCCACCGAAGCGGATTTTGGCCGCGTGTTTACCAGCCTCGCCCGCCAATATAGCGATATGGTCGTCCTCCTGCCGGCCTCCTGGCTGACCGGGAGCGTGGCCGTGGCCCGCCGTGCCGCTGCATCCCTGCATAGCTCACTGCATATCGAAGTGGTGGATTCCGAGTCCCTCGGCGTCGGGCTGGGCTATCTCGTGACCCTGGCCGCGGGCAAGGCCGTTCAGGGCGCAGACGCCGTGACGATCAAGCGTTACCTGAAAGGCATGATCCCCAAGGTCTTCTCCGTTTTCTGCCTGCGAAATTTGTCCTACCTCGAACCGCTCGGCTTGATCGGCAAGTCGCAGGGGATCGTGGCCGATATGCTGGGCGTGACCCAGGTTTTCTACGCCAACGAGGGGGAGCTGGTCCCTGTACAAAAAATCCGCAACGCCCGCCATTTTGTCGAAAGCATCCAGGAATTCGTAACCGAATTCACCGCCCCATTGCAGATCGTCTTCCTGCAAGGCGGGCACGGTTATCACCAGGAAATCCGCACCCTGCGTGAACGCTTTCTGGAAGAATACCCCGCTGTGCAGATCAGCGAACACAACCTTTCCCTGCCCCTGGCGGCCCTCCTCGGCCCCCAGGCTTTTGGCCTGTTCCTGTGGGAGACGGCCGGGTGAGTGTAATTGAACAATCAGCTCCGTTGACATATCTGTCATTGCGAGCGCAGCGAAGCAAACTGCGCCCATCTCTGGAGATTGCTTCGGGCAAACTGCGCGCTCGCAATGACAGGAAAGGTTCATGCTTGCGTTGCGAGCGCAGCGAAGCAAACTGCGCCCATCTCTGGAGATTGCTTCGGGCAAACTGCGCCCTCGCAATGACAGGAATTGTTCACGCTTGCGTTCGCGAATACAAATGAGCATCCAAATCCAATCCATCCTGAGAGAGTTGCCATGATAGCAATCGTTACCGACAGTCCCGCAGATATCCAGCCCGATATTGCGCAGGAACACCAGATTACTGTGATCCCCGCCATCCTGGTCATGGATGGCAAATCCTACGAAGATGGGGGCGATCTCTCGCGGGAAGAGTTCTATGAGCGGCTCCCCGCCATGGAACGGCCACCCACCACGGCGGCCCCCTCCAGCGGCACCATCGCCGCCGCCTACCGCCGCCTGCTGGATTCCGGCGCGGCGCACATCGTCTCCCTGCACGTGGCCTCCAGCATCAGCGCCATTTACACTGCGGCGCGCGTGGCCGCCGAGCCATTTGGGGACAAAGTGACCGTCCTCGATAGCGGGCAGTTGAGCCTGGGTCTCGGTTTCCAGGCGATAGCCGCGGCACGCGCCGCCGGGCAGGGCGCTGACCTGCCCGACGTACTCGACGCCATCCGCGACACCCGCCGCCGCACGCGCGTCGTTGCCATGCTGGACACGCTCGATTACCTGCGCCGCAGCGGGCGGGTTTCCCAATTGCAAGCCAGCCTGGGCGCTGTCCTGCGGATGCGGGTATTTGTCGAACTTCACGAAGGCCGGATAAACTTCCTGGAGCGCGTTCGCACCCGTGCGCGGGCCATCGAGCGTTTATGGGAAATGATCGTTACTCAGGGCCCTTTTGAGCAATTTGCCGTCCTCCATGCCAACGCCGCCACGGATGCCCAAAACCTGATGGATGAACTGATCTCCAGCCTGCCGCGCTCCCCCCTGCTCGTCAACGTGAACACCGTGATCGGTACACACGTTGGCCCCAATGCCCTCGGCTTTGCGGCGGTCATCCGCTGACTTCGCCCCGCGCCTTTGATGCGCCTGGATTCAGGGGGTTGTGTGGGAGCTCATGGGAACTCATGGGAAACCCTGCGAGTTCCCATGAGTTCCTACGAGAAAAAGCAAAATTACCTCGTATCCCCCAACCGGCGCTCGCCCGGCCTCCGGCCCGCGTTCATGCTTCCATTGGTAAAATAACCCGCAATGAAACCCTCCATCGAAAAACTCTACAAAATGCTCAGCCTTGAAGTCAAAAATGGTTTCAGTAACCGGGCCATCATCGGGGGCTTTGACCGGATGCTCCAATCCTGGGAGAACGAAGCCCGCGCAGAAGAAGTCCCCAACGCCATCATCCTCGCCGTCCTCGCCCGCCTGCGGGACTACCACCAGCTGACGCCGCCCTCCCGCGAGGAAGCGCTGGCCGGGCTGTGGAAGCGCGTCATGCGCAGTTCCGACGAGCCGGTCCCCGATCTCTTTGAAGGCCGGGCCGTTGAGGAAACAAAAGCCCCGCCGCGCCCCCAGACTGAACCGCCAACCCCCAAACCCCGCCCTGAACCCGTTCAGCAAAAAACCCAGCCTGAACCACAGGGGTCCCCGCGGCCTGCCGCGGCCTCGCACCCTGTTACGCCTCCGCGCCCCACCGCCCCGCCACCCCCCAGGGCAAAAACCAAATCCCATGACGACGAGGATCGGGTTGAAGCAGCCCGCGCGCACACCAGCGGGAAGCGCCCGTACCATCATGATGCGGATGAACCGATGTCGCCCGCGCCCGCCCCGAAGAAGGACAGGTCCCCGCGGAAATACCTCGGGGCCGCGCCCGTCCCCGAGGGCGAAGCCGCACCCCTCGAATCCCCCCTCACCGTCCTGCATGGCGTCGGCCCCAAAACCGCCGAAGCCCTCGCCAATCTGGGTCTCAATAAATTGGGCGACGCCTTGTACTTCTTCCCGCGCCGCTATCTTGATTACACCAAAATGTTGCCCATCAACCGGATCATGTACGGGGATACCGTCACCATCATCGGCTCGGTGGAACAGGTGACCACGCGTCCGGGGCGTTCCGGGCGGACGGTTACGGAGGCTGTAATCAGCGATGGGGCGGGGGCCATCCGTGTCACCTGGTTCAATCAGCCCTGGCTGGAACAGGCACTCCAAAAGGCGGGGAATATCTCCCTTTCCGGTAAAGTGGAGCAATACCTGGGGCGTCTGGTGATGTCCAGCCCCGACTGGGAGCCGGTCGAAAATGAGTTCCTGCACACCGGCGGGATTCTTCCCGTTTACCCGCTCACCGCCAAAATTTCACAGAAGATGTTGCGCGGTTTGCTGAGTGAAATCCTGGAATACTGGGCACCGCGCGTGGTGGACAGCCTCCCGGAAAGCGTCCGCAGTAGCGCCAACCTGATGCCCCTGCCCGCCGCCCTGCGGCAGATCCACCGCCCGGAGTCCTGGGAAGACCTGGAAGACGCCCGCCACCGCCTCGCCTTCGATGAGTTGTTCCTGCTCCAACTGGGTGTCATGCGCCAGCGCCGCTTTTGGGCCAAGCGTGACGCCGCCCGTTTTGAAGCGCCGCTCTCCTGGCTGGATGACCAGTACGCCCGCCTGCCGTACACGCTTACCAATGCCCAGCGCAGGGCCATTGACGACATCCGCACCAATCTGGCTTCCGGCCATCCCATGAACCGCCTGCTCCAGGGCGATGTGGGGGCCGGGAAAACCGTGGTCGCCGCGCTGGCGGTGGGAATGGTGGCGCGCAGCGGGGCGCAATCCGCCATTATGGCCCCCACGGGCATCCTTGCCGAACAGCATTACCGTAACCTGACACACTTGCTCTCCTCGGAGAACAACATTCTGACCCCGGAGGAGGTCGTCCTCCTCGTGGGTTCCACCCCTGAATCCGAAAAGGAAGCTATTCGGGCCGGCTTGGCTGAGGGGCGCATCAAGCTCGTGATTGGGACGCATACCCTGATCGAACCCGATATCCGGTTCAGCAGCCTGCAATTGATCGTGATTGATGAGCAACACCGGTTTGGTGTGGCCCAACGCGCCGCCCTGCGGGAGAAAGGCGATCAACCGCACCTGCTGGTGATGACGGCAACGCCGATCCCACGTTCGCTGGCGCTGACCGTTTACGGCGACCTGGACCTGTCCGTGATGGACGAGATGCCGCCGGGACGCCAGCCGGTCGGGACACACCTCCTGCGTCCGATTGAACGCGAACGGGCCTATACCTTGATCCGCCGCGAGGTGGAAAATGGCCGCCAGGCCTTCATGATTTTCCCGTTGGTGGAAGAGTCCGAAAAGAGCGAAGCGAAAGCCGCGGTGGAGGAGCATGCCCGCCTGCAAAAAGAGGTCTTCCCGAAGTTGAGCCTGGGCCTCCTGCATGGCCGCCTGCGCCCGGATGAAAAGGACGAGGTGATGGCGCACTTCCGTGACCGCCAGCACCAGGTGCTCGTGTCCACTTCGGTGGTGGAGGTAGGTGTGGATGTCCCCAATGCGACCGTCATGGTGATCGAGGGGGCCAACCGGTTTGGGCTGGCCCAGTTGCACCAGTTCCGCGGCCGGGTGGGGCGCGGCGAGGAGAAATCCTATTGCCTCCTGATCCCGGACAAGGATGATGCGGTGGAGAATGAGCGGCTGAAAGCCATGGTGGAGACCAATGACGGGTTTGTTCTGGCCGAGAAGGACCTCGATCAGCGCGGCCCCGGCGAGTTCCTGGGATTGCGCCAATCCGGGTATTCGGAGCTGCGAATGGCGAGCATCACGGACGTGCAGTTGATTGAAAAGGCACGCAAACATGCCGGGGAAATCTTCGGGATCGATCCGGAGCTGGCGGCCCCGGAGCACCTGGCGTTGCAACGGGCCATTGCGGCATTCTGGGAGCGCAGTGAGACCGACGCCAGTTAGCTGCGCATAACCATTACTCTTGAGAGAGGCCTGACCCTTACCCGCCCATGACCATCGCCATCTTCCCCGGAACCTTTGACCCGATCCATTTCGGCCATATTGACATCGCCCTGCGCGCCGCCGAGTTTTTTGACGAGCTGATCCTGGCCGTTTACGACAAGCCGCTTAAGAACCTGATCTTCTCCGCCGAACAACGGCTGGACATGGTGCGCAAATCTTTCCCCGCTGAGGGGAATATCCGCGCCATGCCCTATGGCGGACTGACGGTGGATTTTTGCCACGAGGTGGGGGCGAAGGTGATCATCCGCGGCTTGCGCGTCTTCTCCGATTTTGAGCACGAGTTCCGCATGGCACATGCCAATAAACGGCTGGCCCCGGAGATTGAATACATGATGCTGATCACCCGCGAGGAGCATACCTTCCTGTCATCTTCCATCGTCCGGGAGATCGCCTCGCTCAAGGGGGACATCAGCAGTATGGTCCCCTCACACGTCTACCATGCGCTGGTCACGCATTTCAACACCACGGAGAACGGCGATGATGGCCGGCATTTCACCTCCCTGCGGGACTGAGTAAGTGCAATGCATTTCAAAGGAATGGGTGGAGCCATTGGCATTAAGGTCAAGTGCATTGCACCTGATCGCACGGTTGACGAAACTATGGATTACCATTAATCTTGGATTGCAGATTTACAAACTTCCCCTGGCCTGATCCCCCAACGAGTTCCCCCATGGACATCCTCCACTTAGTAGACCGTCTTGAAGAATTGTTCAACAACAGCCGCGGGCTGTGGTTCACCCACCAGGTCATTGTGGACGAAGACCGCATGCTCGACCTGATCGACCAGATGCGCGTCTCCATCCCCGAAGAGGTCAAGAAGGCTCAGCAGGTGCTGGCCCAAAAGGACCGCCTGCTGGCCCAGGCGCAAGAGGAGGGCAACCGTACGATCCAACTGGCGCGCGAGAAGAGCGACCAGTTGGTGGAGCGGGATGTCATCGTCCAGGCCGCCAACGCCCGCGCCGAACAAATCGTCAACAAGGCGCGCAAGGATGGCGAAGCGGTCAAACGCGAAGCCGACCAGTACGTCTTCGATACGCTCAGCCGCTTGTATCGCGAACTGGAACGCATCGTGAACCAGGTGCAGAACGGGATTGTCATGGTAGAGAAGGACCTGCTGGCCCCGTCGGAAGTCCGGGTGGAGGAGGTGCCACGGAGGGCGTTAGCTGAACCCGCAGGGATGGCCGAAACGGGGATGCCCGGCACCCAGCTGGGAGATATGCCCTCGGATGATGAGGGGTGAGATCAGGACTTACGAGGGCGGCCCAGGTTTACGGGGTCGCTCTTTTCTATAACGCTCCCCATGGATAAGTTTTCACCTTCCTCGCGGACGCCGATTTTGTCACCGAGAACCTGGCATTGCCTTTTCAAGGATTTGGGGCGAAATAATTTTCCCGCACAATAAAATCAAAAATCGCCTCGGCCACGGTCTGGTGGCCTGCCGGGTTCCAGTGAAATGGTGTTTCCAGGGGGAAGCCCTGCGTGATTTTTTCCTGAAAAAGCGGACGGGCTGAAAAGCACGAGACCTCGCGGTTCGTCGCGCAATAGGCAAAGAAAAATTCCTCGCCGGGAACGCGCGGTGCGGGGTCAGTAATTTCCAGCCCATACGGCAGATAGGCAAAAACGGGGATGGCCCTGGCAAACTGGACGGCCTCAACAAGTTGATCAAATATCAGGCGGGTGACGGTTTCCTCTTCAAGCTGGCGCGCACCCGATTTGGTTTGCGCCCCCAATTGATGATGGAATACGCGGCAGCCAGCCGCGGCCTCAGCCAATCCCATCCCAGGACTTGTTCCGGGGAGGGCACCGGCGAGTGGGTGAGTACCAGTTCGCCAGCGCGCACCATAAACCGGGGTTTGGCGAAATCCCGGAAACTTACGAGGTTGCGATCCAGATCGGTCTGGATGAAACCCAGAATGACCATGTCCGGCTGATACTGGAGGCCCTGTTCGAGGAAGAGCAGGAGCATCTGGTCGTGGCCGTAGCCGTGGACGCCCATGTTGATGACTTCCGCATTGGGCAGCATGGATTGGAGATAATAAGCGTACGTCTCGTTGTCGCTGACCTCATCGCCAAAGGTGAATGAATCTCCGAGGAGGAGGATGCGGGCTTTGCCCGGTACCCGCTCAACAGGGAAATCCGTTGTCCCCCGCCAGCCGTGATCATTTGTGTTCAGGAACTTGCCATCGAAAACGGGAACGTCGCGCAGGTTGGGTTGGGAGGCCCAGCCCAGGGTGGGATGATAGCGATCAAATGAATAATAGATTTCATTCTGGGCCTCCTGGTGGCGGCTGACCCATTGCCGCTGCCAGGAGTAGCTGTCATTGACTGAGAGGATTTCTGCAAATTGGGGGATGGCAAATATCACGCGGAGACTCAGTTCGACGATGGCGGTCAGAAAGATGCCATAGGCAATCCAGAGCCGGGCTGTCCGCGGGGGGCGTTCCGGGGCGGTAATTCGCATGGCGAAATTTGAGGGGCGGGGATGTTCTGACGGGGTCAGGAACCCGGTGAACTCACGCGCGGGCCGCTTTTTTCAGCGGGAATGGGCAAGCCCTGATAGGTGTCCAGGAGTTGGTTGGCGATCTTCGGCCAGCCATATTGCAGGGCATGTGCGCGCGCATTCCGCCCCATTTGCGCGCGGATGGTGGCGTTGGTGATCAGGGCGGTGAGGCGGTCACAGAGGGCATCCGCGTCTTCGCCGCGAATGTGGAACCCGGTCTCATGATCCTTGATCAGGAAGGCCAGCCCGCCCACTTCGGAGGCGACGACGGGTGTGCCGCAGGCCATGGCTTCCAGCGCGACCATGCCAAACGATTCGTAGTGCGAGGGCATCACGACGACATCGGCGGCTGAGTAATAGTAGGGCAGGGTGTCCTGGCCGCGCTTGCCAATAAAGGTGACCACGTCGCCCACGCCGTGCTGGTTGCGCAACTCCTGGAGGCGCAGCATCTCCGGCGAGAGTTCCCCGCCAAGGCCTTCCGGGTCGCCGCCGACGATGGTGACAGACAGCGAGCGGCGGTCCACGATCCCGTGCTGGGTCATCATGCCAATCGCCTGGATGAGGGTATCAATCCCTTTCAACGGCTCAACCCGGCCCACGAAGAGGATGTTCTTGTCGCTGGCGGGAATGCCAACAACTTCGCGGGCTTCGTCCTGTGGGATTGGGTAAAAATGGGTGAGATCGACCCCCGGGGGGATGACGGCGATTTTGCGGGGTTCGCACCCGTAGAGCCACTGCAACTGCGCCAGTTCCGCAGGGGTGGCGGCGATCAGGCGGTCGGCGGCCCGCATGACTTGCTTTTCCCCGTTAATGCGGTATTCGCCTTCAGCCTCGCCAAACCCGGCAATCCGGTTTTTCATGTGCCCCAGCGTGTGGAACATGTGCACAATCGGCGTCCCCCAGGCTGCGCGCAGTTGGATGGCGGCAATGCCGGACATCCAGTAATGGCTGTGGATTAGGTCATAACGCAGCCCCTTGGATTGCGCAAAGGAGAGGATTTGGCTGGCAAACTCCGGGATGTGCGCCACCAACTGCTCTTTGGGCAGGGGACCTTCCGGGCCGGCGGGGATGTGGACGACGCGGTTGCCATAGCCGAGATCGTGAAGGACGTGCGGGACGTGTTCGTCCTGCGAGCGGGTGAACACATCCACCTCGATGCCCATCCGCCCGAACTGTTTGGTCAACTCCCGGACGTAGACGTTCATCCCGCCGGTGTCCTTGCCGCCCAGGATGGCGAGTGGGCAGGTGTGGTAGGAGAGCATGGCAATGCGCATGGGATGATTATACGCGCTGCCGCCCGGCAGGGAAGCGCGGATTTGGGCAACCCCCCTCCCGTCCCTCCGCGTGCGGGGGGACGGGAGGGGGGTGCGCCTGCCGCAGGCCGGGCGAAAATTTTTTCCCGATCATTTTTAGGCTGGTATAATTCCCGCCGCCCAAAATGCCCATAGCACTTCGCCACCATAGCTCAGTTGGTAGAGCAAACGATTCGTAATCGTTAGGTCGAGGGTTCGACTCCCTCTGGTGGCTCTTTTTGTTTAAGCTATAAGCTATGAGCTTAAAATATTTTGCTTACAGCTTAATGCCCCGGCTTATAATCTTCCCATGCCCGACCATTTCCCCCCGCTTGTAATTGGCATTGCCGGAGGCTCCGGTTCCGGCAAAACCACGGTCGCCAACGCCATCCTCCAACGTGTGGGCGCGGGCCGCATCGCCTACCTCCCGCACGACGCCTACTACAAAGACCTCAGCAGCCTCCCGCCCTTACAGCGAGCCGAGGTGAACTTCGACCACCCCAATTCGCTCGAAAACGAGTTGCTCTGCCAGCACATCACCGCGCTGAAAAATGGCCGCGGCGTCGAACTCCCCATCTACGACTTCACCACACATACCCGTACCGCGCGGGTCATCCCCGTGGCCGCCCGCCGCGTCATCCTCGTTGAAGGCATCCTCCTCTTCGCCGAGCCAGCCCTGCGCAACCTCTTCGACGTCAAAATTTTCGTGGATACTGATCCTGATCTGCGGTTTATCCGCCGCCTGCAACGCGACCTCTCCGAGCGCGGCCGCACCACCGACTCCGTCATCCATCAGTACGTTACCACCGTGCGGCCCATGCACCTTGAATTTGTCGAACCCTCCAAGCGCTATGCCGACGTGATCATCCCTGAAGGCGGCTATAATGAGGTCGCGCTGGATATGGTCATCGCCCGCATCCAGTCACTCCTCTTCTCATAAAGAAACGGCCCTCCGGCCCCCCAAAGGGGCATTGCTCCCTCAAAAAATCCCACCCCCAAAGGAATCCCCTTAATGTCCAAAAACTGGCCCGCTCCCCCTGAAATGGCACTCGACCCTGCCAGGAAATACTCCGCCAAATTCATCACCGATAAAGGCGAAATGGTGATCGACCTGTATGCCGATAAAACCCCAAAGACGGTCAACAACTTTGTATTCCTGGCCCGCGAAGGTTTTTATGACGGCACGGTCTTCCATCGCGTCATCAGCGATTTTATGGTGCAGGGCGGCGACCCCACGGGCACGGGAACCGGCGGCCCTGGCTACAAATTCGGCGACGAATTCCACCCGAAATTGCGCCACAGCGTCCCCGGCGTACTCTCGATGGCCAATGCCGGGCCGGGGACAAACGGCTCCCAATTTTTCATCACGCACGTTGCCACGCCCTGGCTGGATAACAAGCATAGTGTCTTCGGCCAGTTGGTCAAGGGGCTGGATGTCCTGATGTCCATCCCCGCCCGCGACCCCAACCGCCGCGATGCTCCCGCCATCACCCTCCAACGGGTTGAGATTATTGAATCCTGACCCCGCACCATTCAATGTCCGCCCCGGTTAACGAGGCCGCCCGTCCCAGCGGGGCCAGCCAGAGCGCGCGCCCGCTTGCGCGGCTCCTTGCCATTCTGTTCGTGGTTGCCCTCAGTGTCTATATCTTCGCCATCCGGGATCGGGTGGAGGCCTTGGGGATTTACGGCTATCCCGGGGTTTTCCTGTTTGCCCTGCTCACCAGCGCCACGATCTTTCTCCCGGCTCCTGGCCTGATCCTCGTATTCTCGCTGGGCGGCGTCCTCAACCCGCTGTGGGTGGGCGTCGCCGCCGGGTTGGGCGCGGCCCTCGGTGAACTCTCCGGCTATCTGGCAGGGTATTCCGGCCGGGGTGTGGTCGAGCGTACCACCGCCTACCACCGCCTGCATGGCTGGATGCAAACCCACCTCCGCCTGAGTTCATGGCTGATCCTCGCCCTCGCGTTTATCCCGCTCCCTTTTATGGACATGGCCGGGATGGCCGCGGGCGCGTTGCGTATGCCCATATGGCGCTTTCTCGGCTGGTGCCTGGGCGGCAAACTCCCGAAAATGATCCTGGTCGCCTGGCTCGGGACGCTGTCCGTTGGCTGGGTTGAACGTATCTTTCTGCTCAAATAGGGTTTTCTAAAGCAGGGAAAACCATTGAAAAACGGAGACACCATGACCGATTACACCCGCATTGACTCTTATCTCGAAGCCCACATGGACGCCAGCATCCGCGAACTCTCCCGTTATTGCGCCCAGCCCAGCATCGCCGCCACGGGCCGCGGCATCGTTGAATGCGCCGAGCTGACCGCCGAAATGCTGCGAGCGCGGGGCTTCGCTGTGGAACTGATCCCCACCGACGGTTCCCCCGTGGTCTATGGCGAACGCAAGGGGCGCAGCGACAAGACGCTCATCTTCTATAACCACTATGATGTCCAGCCGGAAGACCCGGTGGATTTGTGGGACAGCCCGCCGTTTGCGCCGGAAGTCCGCGATGGCAAACTCTTTGCCCGCGGGGTCAGTGATGACAAGGGGCACACGACCAGCCGCCTGTTTGCCATCGATGCCCTGCTGGCCGAACATGGCGAACTGCCATGCAATGTGAAATTCCTGATTGAGGGGGAAGAGGAGATCAGCAGCCCCAACCTCGAACCAGTGATCAAAGCCAATACGAAAAAATTCGCCGCCGACGCCTGCATTTGGGAATTTGGTGGCGTCAATCATGAAGAGACCCCTGGCATGGTACTCGGTATGCGCGGTATTTGCTACGTCGAACTCTCCGTGGAAACCGCCAGCCAGGATTCGCATTCCGGCCTCAGCGGCTCCATATTTCCCAATGCTGCCTGGCGGCTCATCTGGGCTTTACGCGCCATCAAGGGCAACAATGGCCGTGTCCAGATCCCCGGCTTTTACGATGCTGTGAAGCCCCCGACCAATCGCGACCGCGCCCTCATGGCGCAATACCCGCCCGTCATCGAAGAGTTGCGCACCCGCTACGGGGTGCAGGAATTCCTCGGGGGCGTCACCGATGAACTGGAACTCGCCATCCAGGCCGTCTTCGAGCCTACCGCCACCATTTGCGGCCTGACTTCCGGCTATCAGGGCGGCGGTTCCAAAACGGTCATGCCCGCCAAGGCCTCCGCCAAAGTTGATTTCCGCCTCGTCCCCGACCAGGACCCGCGCGACATCCTCGCCAAACTGCGCGCCCACCTTGACGCCGAGGGCTTCTCCGATGTCAAGATTCACTATCATGGCGGCGGCAAGCCGGCCCGCACCGACCCCGATCACCCGTTCATCCAACAGGTCATGGATGCCGCGCTCCCCGTGTACGGCAAGCCCATGCTGGTTGAGCCGCTCATCGGCGGCTCCGGGCCAAATCATATGTTTATCGAATATCTCGGCGTGCCGATTGCCACCTCGGGGGTAGGGCATCCCGGTACAAACGCCCATGCCCCCAATGAAAATGTCCGGCTGGATTTGTATCTCAAGGGGGCCAAACACGCCGCCCGGATTCTGGGAGGCTTTGGCGGATAACTGGTTTTACTGGGGGCTTTGACCCCTTTAGGGATCGGTATCCCGGTGAACTCAGTACGCCTTTTCCAGGGGATGCGCACCCATTTTTTTGATCTCCTCCCCCTGTGCCCGGATCACTTTCCAGGCCTCTTCAACCAATTCAATCTCCGTGCGCCCTTCGGGGAGTTCGCCATAACGGACACGCTGGTAGGCCTCGGTAATCATGTGCAGGTCGGGCGCATGACCGGGGAAAACTTTTTCGAGCGTGGCGGCAAACTCGGAGGGCGTGGCGGCCTGGGGGCGGGGCGTACCCAGTTCCAGGCATAATTCCAGCAATTGCATATAAATCCGGCGGATGCGCGCTGCCGCCCACAGCCTCCGGCGGCCCTGGAAGCTGACAGCGTTCGCCAGGCTGGCCGCGGCATTTTGCAGGCGGCGTTTGAGCGCATCTTGCAGGAGGCGCAGGAAATCCTCCAGGCTCAGGACGGAATCGTGGGCCGCGCCAAGCAGGAGACGCCGGCGGCGTTCACGGATATAAAAGGCCAGCAGGATCAGCCCGATGACGACGAGCATACTGCCGCCGAGGACGGCCAGCCGCACAAGCGGGGCGAGCGATTTCAGCCAGATAAAAATGGGGGCGAGGAACGCAAACTTTTCCGCCAGGATTTGGGCCGTTTCCCGGAGCGATTGCGCCAGTTGGGTCAGCATGTTGACAAACCTGCCAATCGAATCGAAGAATTTCTCGACGCCGGGCGAGAGTTCATCCTGGAACTGTAGCAGCAGCCAGAAGATGACATACAGGATGGCGATCAGGAAGGGGATGCTGAGAAGCAAGGTTCCGATCACGATCAGCCCGATCACGACAGCCGCCAGGACGGCGCCATCACTGCCCATCAGCACGCCCGCCCAGTAGGCCAGCGCAACCGCCGAAATGGTGCCAAAGAGGACGCCGATCAGCCGTTTGCGGTCAAAGGTGTTGTCGATCCCGCCGCGCAGTTCGCCAACCGTGGTCATCCGCGCCGCACCCATCGCCAACAGGCCAAAGAAGAAAAAGAAGAGCAGGGTGGAAAACTCAATCGTTTCCCCGGTGACGAGCGTGTTGAAAACGACGAACAGCAGGAACATGGCAAAGCCAATCTTGAAATCACGTTGCACCGAATCCGGTCCGACGTAATCCAGGGCCAGGACCGCGCCGCGCCGCCAGGCAAAGAGAACGGCCATGATGACGAGGAACTCGTTGGGGATCAGCGAGGAAAAATTGCCGATGGCCCATAACGGGCGCATGACCAGTGTGGAGAGCGGGAGGGGGTCTTTGGCGTACAGGAGTAATTTCAGGCCGAGGAAGATGCTGGCCAGGAGGAGCAGCAGCATGGCGCGCTGGCGATATTTCATTTGGATGTGCAGGGCGGCCAGCCATTTGGCGCTCACGTATGCCGCGCCGCCAAACCCGCCCAGCACGATCAGGATCATCGCCGGGGGGATTTCATACGTGGCTTGCGATAGCGAGCGGAACCAGGGCACCACCCAACTTAACCCCATGGCGAGCAGGGAAAAGCCCGCCAGTTCTCGCCAGAAACGGAAATTTGGCCGCCCGGCTTTCCCGTCGAACCGGTCATGCTGGAGTGAACTCCCAGCGGCGAGGCCGCTCATTAATTCCGCTCCATGCGGCGGCGTTCGCGCGCTTCTTCCTTCATCCGCGCCTGGTGGGCGCGGGTAGCGGCAGTGCCCGCGCCCTGTACACTGACCCAGGCGGCTTCCACAGCCCGAATTTCCTCGTGGGTTTCAGGAAGCTCGCCATAGCGCACTTTCAGGTAGGCTTCGGTAATGATGGACAGTTCCCTGCGCGCAGCCGGGAACGCCGGTACAAGCGCCGCCTGGAATTCCAGCGGGGTTTGCGAGGTCGCGCGCGGCTGACCCATTTCGACGGCCAGTTCCATGAGATCAGCGTAGATACGCCGGATTTTTGCCGCGGCCAGGATGCGTTGCCGCTGCCCCAGGCGTTGTCCCGTGCGCAGGGTCTCGGCCAGGGATTGGCGGCGGGCGGCGGCGCGCTGGCGCAGTTGTTCCAGCCAGTCCCCGGGGCGCAGCACATACTCCACGGGCGCGGTACCCCGGCGGCGCAGGTAGACCACCCGGATGCTACATAAAATCGCGAGGATGATCAGGATCCCAAAGAGGGTGGAACCCCAATAGAGGATGGCGCGTGCCTGAGGGCTGATGACATCGCTCCCGAGGAGTGGGTGCTCCCCCAGGATTACCGGCCCCGCCGGGAGACCCACTTCCCCCGGCGGCAGCTGTGGGCTTTCGGTGGGCATGGCAATCTGTTGAACGTAGGTGTTGCCAAACAGCCCAAGGATGAAGAAGAACGGGCTGAGCGTGAGCGTGATGACCGCCGAGAAAATGGCGACAATAACCTGCTGGTAAAAGACGAGGAAGCGCCCGGTCGCGAGCAATGCGGCGGAAAACCCGACGCCGACGGTGGCGAAGACGGCGAGCAGGATGCTGCCAAACCAGCCGCGGTTAAAGGGGTTGCGCCGCCCGCCGCGTAATCGTCCGAGGATGGCGACGCGGGCTGCGGCCATCGCCATCAGCGTGCTGAACAGGAAGATGACGAAAAATGCGAGACCGGGCAGGCTGCTGGAGGAACTGAGCGCGATGATGCTAAAGACAAAGAACATCACCAGCCCCAACTTGAAATACGCCTGAACCATAAACGTCCCGGAACCATTGCGCGCCAGCAGCGTGCCGCGCAACAGCACCCAGAGCATGGCCGCCCCCAGGAAATACTCGCCCGGAACGATATTCAGCGTATCGCCGATCCCACGCAGCGAGGTGCCGGAGGCGCTGGTCGTGAAGTCGGGAGCGTTTTGGAGGAGGATGTTTGAACCGGCGTAGAGGAGCAACAGGAAGCTGGCAAGCAGGACCGCACGTTCCCCGTTACGGACAAGCCGGATGGCGATCAATATCCGCCCCATACTTACGGCCAGCAGGAAGGCCCCGGCGAAGACAGCCAACACGAACAGGGGCGGGTCCGAAGCGGTGGCCGGGTTGAAGGACTGATAGAGGAGCGCCAGCCAACAGGCTTCCATCAGCGTCAGCCCCAGCGTGGATACCACCAGCCACGGGTTGCGGGCCGGGGCGGTCTGGGCGGTCAGTTCAGGGGAGGAGGTGAGGGGGGTCATGGAGCCTGGTGGCTATTCCAGCCACCCGATATTTTGTGAGCAGAGCGATTCGCTGGTCGAGTAGGCGGCGCTTTCCCGCCGTATCGAGACCCATGGTGGCGAAACTGGCCTGCGATGGGGTCTCGATACGCCCCACCAAGAGCAGGTGGGGCTACTCGACCAGCTTGCATTTGCAAGCGTCAATCACTTTGTGTGAATACCACCACAATCGTAGGGGCGGGGTCTCCCCGCCCACGTTCCTGCCCGACGCCAGCCGGGGCAGGGTTCCCCTGCCCCTACGAGTGGGTTGTATTTTGGGATCAAGTGACCGTCACCTACCGTCACGCCCGCTCCCGGCGGAAAGGCACATGGACGATCTGGACGCGCGGTATCGGTTGGGGCGGTTCTTCCGCAAAGGAGACGAGGGTAATTTTGCGCCCGTGCTGTTTGAGGCGCACCAGGGTTTCCGCCATCGCCGCCGAGGTGATCGCGGTCACGATGACCAGGGTGGCCCCAAAGGGGACGCGCGGGGCCTCGCGGATCAGGTAACGCTCAAACTGCGCGGTCACGAGCGGGGTCACGCCAGCCAGGGTTTCCAGCAGGTGGGCCAGTTGGCGGGGTGCGCGGCTCGGCGGGATGCGGAAGGGTTGGTCGGAATTGGAGAGCGCGCCGTTGGAGATCATCCCTACGCTGTATCCATCCTGCACGCCCTGGTTGATCATGGTTGCCGTGGCCTGGACGAGATGTTCGAGGAGGTCGGGGTTGGTGCCCTCCCAATGGCGGGAAAATGTCGAGACGTTGAGGCAGATGACCATGACCTGCGCCGAGGTGGGCTGGAAAACCTTGACCTGCAAATCGCCGGTGCGGGCGGTGGCGGGCCAATGGACGCGGCGGAATTCGTCCTCCGGGTGATAACCACGCACGCCCATCGGGCGGTTGGGATCCTCAAAGAGGCGGCGGCGCGAGCGGCGGTCACCGAACGGGTCTTCGGCGGGGAGGTCGAGGTCGCGCAAGGGGAGCAGCTGCGGGAACACGGTCAGCGTTTCGGCATCGCTGGCGGTGCGGATGTCTTCATACATCCCGAAGAGATCGCCGGACTGGAGCTTGGCCGGGCCAATGGTGTAAACGCCGCGTTTGCGAAAGATCAAGTTGTACTCGCGGCGGGCGCGCTCGTACCAGCGCAGGCTGAACACGTTGGTCAGCATTCCCTCGGTCAGGATGTGGGTGGGGGCCAGGAGTTCTTCGTCGTCGGGGCCGATGGCGCGCGGCCAGGGGTCCTGGATGCGGAGCCAGGAGAGGGGGAGGAGTTTCCGGTTCTCCACCTCAATCCTGAGGGGTATGGTTTCCCCGGGGAAGCCGCGCCGGAAGTAGGGTTTCCGGCGATAGACAATCCCGTTGAGGGCGCGGTTTTTCCACCAGGTGGCAATCCCGATCACAACTGCCGTCATCGTCGGCAGGGCCACCAGCAGGGGCACGCGGAACAGCACCCCGACGATGATCAGGATGAACATGAGAGGGAGCCAGCGCCTGGAATCCATGCGGAGGTCAGGCCTCCACGGGGACGGGGACGGCGTCCACGATGTCTGCGACGAGTTCTTCGGGGGTGCGGCCGCGCAACTGGGCCTGCGGGGAGATCATCAGCCGGTGGGTGAGGACATGCGGGGCCATGGCTTTGATGTCGTCGGGGAGGACGAATTCGCGGCCGGCGATGGCGGCCCAGGACTGCGCGGCGGCGTAGAGGGCGAGCGTGGCGCGCGGGCTGGCGCCGAGTTCGATCTCTTTGTGCTCGCGGGTGGCGCGGGCGACGCGCACGGCGTAATCGCGCACGGAGGCTTCGACGCGGATGGCGCGGCGGGCCTTCTGGAGGCCGGCCATTTCCTCGGGGTCAGTGACCCCGGTGAGGGTCGGCAGGGGGTCGTCGCTGCGGAAGCGTTCGAGGATGGTGTTTTCATCCTCCTGCGAGGGATAGCCAATTTGAATCCGCAATAAGAACCGGTCGATTTGGGCCTCAGGGAGGGGGAAGGTGCCTTCGAGTTCGACTGGGTTTTGCGTGGCCATAACGAGGAAGGGGCGGGGCAGCAGGCGGGTTTCGCCGTCCACGGTGACCTGCCGTTCCTGCATGGCTTCCAGCAGGGCGGATTGGGTGCGCGGGGTGGCGCGGTTGATCTCGTCGGCGAGGACGACGTGGCTGATGATCGGGCCGGGGCGGAATTGGAATTCCTGCGCTTTCTGGTTGAACCAGTTGAGGCCGGTCACGTCGGAGGGGAGCAGGTCGGGCGTGAACTGGATGCGCCGGAAGGATGCGCCCAGCGATGCGGCGAGGGCGCGCGCCAGCGTCGTTTTCCCCGTGCCGGGTACATCTTCGAGGAGGGCGTGCCCCTCGCATAAAATTGCCACAAGCGCCAGGTCGATCACGGCGTCTTTCCCGACGATTACCTTTTGCACATTTTCCCGGATTTTTTTTGCGACGTCCGCAATCATAGGGCCTCTCCAAAAACAAAGGATGGGCGGCAAAAACGTGCCGCCTGTTGGAGAGTGTACTATTAAACGTTGGACTCGGTTCAGGGACGAAACTGAAGGTTTGATGATAGACTCGCCTCCGCCATGCCGGAAGTCTCATCCGCCACCCTGGTCATCATCTTTGTCATCAGCCTGTTTGGGGCACTCTTCACGTGGTTTGCGGCGGACCAATACCGCAACCAGCTCCTCAGTGACAGCCACCGGCTGGTGCGGGAAATGGCGATCCGTTACCTGCAAGGGCTGGTGATTTCGACTGCCGTATTTTCGATTGGATTGGTCCTTTCGCTCATTTTCCTGATCGGCAATATGATTGGCGGTTCCGGGGATGGGGACGCGGCCCCCACCGAGCCGGCGCGCACCCCGACGGCAACCCGCGACCCCCTTGGCCCTCCCGCGACCCTCACCCCCCTGCCCACGGAGATTCTCCCACTCCCGACGGCCACCCTGCTGTTCCCCGCATCCGACCCCACACTGGAAGCGGCGCAGGCGGCGCGCGTGAGCGGCACCAATGGACTTGGCGTCAACCTGCGCGACGCACCAGGATTGGAGAGCAACATCATCGGTATCATCCCCGAAGGCTCGCCAGTTACCCTCGTGGGGGAGACTGAATTTATGGACGGGTTGAACTGGGTGGCCGTGATTGGCCCGAACGGGGAACGCGGCTGGATTACGGATTTGTTTCTGGTATTTGAGGAGTAGGGCAGTTGGTATAATGTCTCAAAGGACAAAGACCCCATGAATGCGTTGACCTTGATCTCAAAAAATGAGCGACCCATCCGCCCAATTGTGGAAGCGGCCCTGGCAAACGAGTTGCGGTTGTTGGAATCGGGTATCCTCAAGACTGAGGAAAAATTGCGTGCCTTTGAGGCGAAATACAAATACTCCACGCAGGAGTTTCTTGAAAAATACGAGAGCGATCAGCTTGAAGAGACGCTTGATTTTGATGAATGGGTTGGGGAATACCGGATGTTCACCCGGTTGACGGAAAAAGCCGAAGCCTTAAGGGGCACAAGCTTTGTAAGTTGAAATTTTGCTTCTATCCGTTTTCCCTACAATATGGACTCGAACAACAACTCTACTGCTCAATCAAACTGGTGGTATTTGCGTTTCAAAGAGAACAAGTCAAGGGATAACTCAGGGAAGTTTGAAACAAATGTTGTTGGGGTGACATTCGAAAACCGGCAAGCAATTATTGCCCAACTATCAATCAACGAACAATTATGGTTGCGCCGAGAACCCCAAAACCCACACGATAAAAATGCTATCAGCGTATGGCGGGATAATGATGAGCAAATAGGCTATATTAGCCGCGATCTTGCAATAAATTTCGCCCCTGCTTTTGACAAAATTGGTGTCCCAATTCCGGCAGTGGTGACTGCTGTACTTGGTAAAAATTATTCAGACTCGAAATTAGGGGTTCAGATCAAATTTGTGGTTCCCGAAATGACATCTCTTCAACCTATTTCCATCACTGATGACTTTAGTGACCACGAAGATTTCTAATGAGGCTACCATGCCAGTTGATAATTTGACTGAAGAACAAAAACAGGTTGTTTACCATCCTCCTGGCAAACATGCTCGCGTCCTGGCGGTTGCCGGTTCGGGAAAAACCACCACGATGGTTCACCGCATCGAACACTTGGTCAGAGAGAAAAAAGTTGATCCTGAAAGCATTCGTGTTCTTATGTTTAATAAGTTGGCGCGCAAACAATTCAAAGAGAAACTAATGGAAATTGGAATTCCGCTCCATGATCAGCCTCAGGTACATACATTTCACTCATTCTCTTACCAGTTCATAAATAATATGATGGCAAGGGGGCTTCTTCCAGGGATCATAAATTTTTGGATAGGAGATAAGGCGGAATTGACTCGGAGATACGTTCATCGCGCCATCAACAACCTTAAAAAAAATCAGCCTGCCTTGGTTGACTCAGAGGACGCCTCTGACCTTTGGAAAGGATCGCTTATCCCCCCTAAGCCGGTTGACCCAGACGGTGTGATTGAAGCAATTGGTCTTTGGAAAGGATCACTTATCCCGCCATTAAAGTCACGGGCCGGCTATCGTGGCAACGAATTTTTTCCGCTTGTTTATGAAGAGTTTGAGAGGTTGCGAATTGAAGAGAATGCCCTTACCTATGACGATTTCATTCCAATGGCAGTGGGAATTTTGGAAACGGAACAGGATGTAAATGAACAATGGTCCAGCAGGGTTAACTTTGTGATTGCCGATGAATATCAAGATGTAAACTATGGTCAGCAACGGTTGATAGAACTTTTAGCAGGACAACATGCTGATGTCATGGTTGTGGGAGATGATGACCAAACGATTTATGAGTGGCGGGGAGCACGCCCCTCTTATATTCTCAGCGAATTCCAAACGGTATTCAACAATAAACCTTTTATTGATTATAAATTGTCACGCTCCTTTCGTTTTGGGCCAGTAATCGCCCAATGTGCTGAAAATGTAATCAGCATTAACAGAAATAGATTCTCAAAACCCCTGATTGCCCATTCATCTGGCAGAAGAGCCAATATACATATCGTCAGCGACTCATCTGAGCAATCCACTGACGTGAACAAAGAATTGGCTCAACAGGTTGTCGCGTTGGTTGTAGAAAGCAAAGACCCCCGCAAGGTAATTGTGCTTGGCCGAATGTTCTCACAACTCAGTGGCCTGGAAGCCGAGTTTTTGACACGAAAGATTCCCTATCGTATTATTGGTCGTGCTCCCTTTTTTGAACGGCGTGAAATCCAGGTATTGCTTGATTATGTCCGGCTAGCGGAAAGACTGAATGAACCGATTACAAAGAAATCCGAGTCTCTTCTGTTGTCTGTTGCAAATACGCCAAATCGAAAACTACAGAAACGCCTGTTGTCGCATGTTATGTCGGCAGCATACGCACGTGGGGAATCAACCAGGGACGCGTTGAAACACTTGGCAGAAGATGACGATACTCCTCTCACGAGAGCGCAAAGAGAAAAGGTTGATGATTTACTGGCTCGGCTAGAGAGATTGGGAGAACGATTAAATGAAAGCACCCTGTTGGCTGGTGACTTTCTGGAGTGGCTTGTAAAAAGCCTGGCTTATCTAGAACACTTTGATAACTACTACGGAATGGGTGAAAGCTCTGAAGACCGCAAAAGAACCGTAGCGGAATTTTGTGGATACGCCTTGCTGACTCGCTTGACAATGCTTAATTTTGTTTCCCATGTTGATAAGCTTGATCCAACGCGAGGAGTGCCGGAGGAACAACAAATCGTGATGACAACTGTTTTTCGTACTAAAGGTTTGGAATACGATCATGTGATTATCCCCCGTTGCGAAGAAGGTTATATGCCATGTAAGTTTGGGGGAGCTATTTTGATTTATGACAAGGCACACATTGTTCAAGAACCAATCCCATCTGAAATTATTGATAACGAGCGGCGCCTGTTCTATGTAGCCATAACTCGTGCTAGGAAAAGTGTGCTCATAGGAACATCACAACCTCCAAGAAAAGGCAGTCAGCGCAACTCATCCCCGTCCCGGCCTTCGCAATTTCTGTACGAAATGGAACTGGAGCCGACCATTGCAATAATGGACTGTCTCCAGCGTTTTATCTCAGGCATCACTGAGGCCAAAAACGAATTACTTGAGCGAGTTGTCAAATTTGGCGGCAACAAAAAAATTACAAACAATCTTGTTTCCGAATACCTGTCAGATGCAAAACACGGAGCTTTTGCCCGTGAAATCGAAATAATCGCAGAAAAAATCCCGGCAACTTCTTTTACCTACCCGACAAGATTTGCATCCGAAACTATTGTGACAGCACCGGCACTGCCGGAAGATATTCCGTGGTGGGAGGAAGAAGAAAGATAAACGATGGGAAATTGTGAGAGGATTGAAGCCGCCTAAACATGGACACCATCGTCGCCATAGATATCGAAACCACCGGGCTGGACCCTGTCCGCGATGCGATCATCGAAATCGGGGCGGTCAAATTTAAGGGGAACCGCGTGGAGGCCGAGTGGGAGACGATGATCAACCCGCGCCGCGCCATCCCCCGGGAGATTACCCAGCTCACCGGGATCACGGGCGAAATGGTGCGCCATGCCCCGCTGATCAATGAAATCCGGCAGGACCTGGAAGCGTTTGTGGGGGACTCGCTCGTGCTGGGGCATAGCGTCAAGTTTGACCTCGGTTTCCTGAACCAGCGCGGCATTCTGGAACATTCCGACTCGATTGATACGTATGCCCTGGCCTCCATGCTCCTGCCCACCGCCGGGCGCTATAACCTGGGCGCGCTGGCGAAGCAATTGCTGATCCCCCTGCCTGCCACGCACCGCGCCCTGGATGATGCCCGCGTCACCCATGCCATCTATACCCAATTCTGGAACATGGTGCTGGATTTGCCCCTGGAGCTGATCGCCGAGATCGTCCAACTGGGCGACCACCTCGATTGGGGCGCGGAATGGGTGTTCCGGGATGCCATGCGGACGCGCTCGCGCGAGACCATCAAGGCGCGGCAGGTCTCCGGGGACGGCGATTTGGGGCCAATGTTCCGTGACGGGGTGGCGTATGACTCCCGGGATCGCCTCCCCCCCCTTGAACCCAATCCTGACCCCGTCATCCCCCTTGACCCCGATCAGGTGGCTGCCATCCTCGAATTTGGCGGCGAGTTCTCGCACCATTTCCCCCAATTTGAGCATCGCGCCGAGCAGGTGGAGATGTTGCGCAACGTGGTCTGGGCGCTCTCCGAAAACCGGCACCTGATGGTGGAAGCTGGGACGGGGACGGGCAAGTCTGTGGCTTACCTGATCCCGGCGGCCCTGCACGCGCTGGAAAACAATACGCGCGTCGTGGTCTCCACGAATACGATCAATCTGCAAGACCAACTGATTACCAAGGATATTCCCGACATCATCCAGGCGCTGGATGTGCCGCTCCGGGCGGCGGTGCTCAAGGGGCGCTCTAATTACCTGTGCCCGCGCCGCCTCGGCTCGATGCGTCGGCTGGGGCCGGAGAATGCTGATGAAATGCGCGTGCTGGCGAAGGTACTGGTCTGGCTGTTGGGCAAGCCGACGGGCGACCGCCAGGAGTTGAACCTGAACTCGGCCACCGACCGCCAGGTCTGGGAGCGTGTTTCCGCCGCCGACGAGAATTGCACGACCGATACCTGTACCAGCCGGATGGGGGGCATCTGCCCGTTCCATCGGGTAAAGCAGGCCGCCCAGAGCGCGCACATCCTGATCGTCAACCACGCCCTCCTGCTCGCCGATGTTGCCACCGGGAGCCGCGTCCTTCCCGATTACAAATACCTGATCGTGGATGAGGCGCATCATATGGAAGCGGCGGTGACGAACGCGCTCAGCTTCCGCGCCACGCGGGTCGAAATCGAGCGGATGATCCGTGAACTCGGCGGGCCGAATGCGGGGACGCTGGGCCGCCTGCTGACGATTTTGCAGGACAGCGTTGAACCGGGGCAATTCGCCATGGTCAACCAGCTGGCGGATCAGGCCACCACGCACGCCTACCATTTCCAGAACGGCTTGGGCAATTTCTTCATCTCCATTGATGGCTTCCTGGAAGAAATGCGGGAGGGCAAGGAGGTGAGTGATTACGGCCAGCAGCAGCGCATCCTGCCTGCCACGCGCACCCAGCCCGCCTGGATGGAAGTGGAGGCTGCCTGGGATGACGCCGAAGGCAGTCTCAAACACCTGATGGCGAATATCGAACAGATTGGCAACGCGCTCGGCGACCTGCTGAATGCCGGGTTTGACAGCGTGGTGGATGAATATGGCAACCTGGGGAACCTGTACCGGCGGCTGGTTGAACTGAACACCCACCTCGATGGCCTGGTCATGAACCCCAAGGAGGACGCGATCTATTGGGCTGAGATTCACCCCCGGGGGCGGCAGCTCTCCCTCCAGGCCGCGCCCCTGCACATTGGCCCCTTGATGCAGAAACACATCTGGCACGAGAAGAACGTGGCCGTACTCACCTCCGCCACCCTGACCACCAACGGGGATTTTGAGTATCTCAAAGGACGTCTCTTCGGCGAGGATGCGGATACCGTCCAGCTTGGCTCGCCCTATGATTATCCCAGCCAGGCCATGCTGTACCTCATCAACGACATCCCTGAACCACAGGATCGCAACGGCCATCAACGCGCCGTGAACGAGGGGCTGATCCAGCTTTTCAAAGCCACGGGCGGGCGCGGGCTGGGCTTGTTTACGTCGTACTCCCAACTCAAAGCCACCGCCAACGCCATCAGCGGGCCGCTGGCGGAACAGGGGATCATCGTTTACGAACAGGGCGGCGGCTCGTCGGCTTCCATGCTCCTCGAAAATTTCAAGACCACGGAGAACTCCGTCCTGCTGGGGACGAAATCATTTTGGGAAGGGGTGGACGTGCCCGGTGAGGCCCTCTCCGTCCTGGCGATTATCAAACTTCCCTTTGATGTCCCCTCCGACCCGATCATCGCCGCCCGCTCCGAGACCTTTGAATCGCCGTTCTTTGAATATTCCCTGCCCGAAGCGATCCTGAAATTCCGGCAGGGGTTTGGCCGCCTGATCCGCACGAAGTACGACCGCGGCGTCGTTGCCATTTTCGACCGGAGGGTACTGACGAAGCAATATGGAAAGGCGTTTATCGAGTCCCTGCCGCCCTGTACGGTGGAGCAAGGCCCGCTGCACCGGCTGGGGCCGAGCGCGGCGAGTTGGCTCAATTTGTGAGGGGTATAATTTGGAGAATTCCATGACTTGCAGGAGCCGCCCAAAATGACGAATGTTCTCACACAGGAAGATATAAAACTGGTAGTTGATCAAGATGGCGTAAGGCAGGAAGTGCTCATTCGCTACGAAAAGTTTCTCGAGATTATGGATTTGCTTGAAGACCGCGAGGATGAAGTGAACGCGCGCTTAGGCAATCGTATCGAAGAGGAGCGTAAAGCTTATTTGAGTGGTCAAGGACGCAGCTTGAAAGCCTTTCTTGCTGAATTAGGGGAATAAATGTATCGGGTGGAAACCGCCTCGCGCAAGGTGGAAAAGGAAATTGTAAGTCTTGAAAAACCGGTTCGTGAGCGGGTCATGGTTGCATTAGGTGAACTGGCCGAAGAGCCTCGTCCGCTTGGTTCTCGAAAATTGTCTGGCAAAATGAAGGGGGCATGGCGCATCCGTGTGGGCGACTTTCGCGTTTTGTATGATATCCATGATGATGAACAGATCGTCGTGATCCTGGCTGTCCTGCATCGTCGGGATGCGTATCGTTAGTCAATGGGACAGAATGGAAGGTGACCCTTTGCCAGAAATTACAGTTCGTCCTGACCTAATCTTCAAAGGCGGGAAAAAACTGGAAGAAGAGGAAGAAGAGCGACGGCGCAGAAATGATTGACAACAACGGCGCTGAATTTGTGGTGATAGATGAGCCAGCCGCTGGGTAAGCCCAAGAAATTTCTCTTTTCCCTGATCCTGATCCTGATCACCTGGCTGCTCATGGAGGGCGGCGTGAGCCTGGTTTTCCGGGCGCTCAAGGGGGTACCGTTCCCCCGGGAGGAGTACCAAACCAAAATGTTGGCGACCAGCCTCGGGGAGACTGACCCCCCGGGAACCCCGGATCCCGATCTGGCGGATTCGTTCCGGCTCTTTGATGAGCGCGAGGCGGTGATTCATCCCTATTTGGGCTTTGTCCCCAATTTCACCGGGAGCGAGGGGGCCAATTACCCGCTGCTGGGCTGGCCGGAGGAGATGCTGACGAGATCAGATGACCGGCTGGTGGTGGCGATCTTTGGCGGGTCGTTTGCGGCGGAGATGTACGTGCAAGCGGGGGAGGTGTTTGTTGATGAATTGGAGGCGGCGACTGGCAGGGAAGTGGCGCTGGTGCAGCTGGCGTATGGGGGATACAAGCAGCCGCAGCAGGCGCTGGCGCTGACGTACCTGTTGACGCTTGGCGCCGAGTTTGATGTCATCATCAATGTGGATGGGTACAATGAGGTGGCGCTGGCGGCGGCGGAGAACGTGACGAAGGGCGTGTTTCCTGTATTCCCGCGCAGTTGGTATTACCTCGCCGAAAGGATCAATGACCCTGAGACATTGGAGCTGTTGGGGAGGTTGGGGATATTGAAAATTCAGAAAGAGGAGAATGCAAAATTTTTCCGGGAATATGGGCTGTACCGGAGCAATCTTATGCTGGCCCTGTGGCGGGCGAATGATGTTCGGTTGTCTTCGGAAATTGCCGCGCTCCAGCTTGAGTTGTTGACGACGGAGCGGGCATCAAAGACAGGCTATGATGTGACCGGGCCGACCGTGGATTTCAGCGATGCAGATAAGTTGTATCCGTATCTGGCTTCCGTCTGGCGGCAGGGGTCGCTGGAAATGCAGGCGCTAGGCGATGCACACGGGATGATGTATTACCACTTTCTTCAGCCCAACCAGTATGTCGAGGGGTCCAAGCCGATGTCCGAGGCGGAGTTGGCCGCGGCGTATGACGCGGAGCATCCGTATCGGGAGGGGGCAGTGCTGGGGTATCCGTTGTTGTGGGAGTACAGTGAGGGCTTGCTGGATGCGGGCGTGAACTATCATAATCTGACCTGGATTTTCAAGGATAATGAGGCCGTGCTCTATCGCGATACATGCTGCCATCTCAATGAGGAAGGATATCGTCTGGTGGCGGCGGAGATTGTCCGCCTGATGATTGAAGATGGGTTGCCGTGAGGTGTACATGGAGCGGAAAGGGATGGAGAGCGGAGAGGTATAATCCAAACCATTCTCCCCCAAGTAACTGAACCTCAGGAGTTGGCGATGAATTGGCAAGATCGAATTGAAATAAACCCAAATATCCTGGTTGGAAAACCTGTCATCAAAGGGACGCGGCTGGCGGTTGACTTCATCATCGAGTTAATGGCCCAGGGCTGGCCGGACGGGGAAATCCTGCGAAATTATCCTGGAATTTCGGAGGATGATATTCGCGCCTGTCTGGCTTATGCCGGAGGGGTGTTGAAATCCGAAAGAGTTTATCCAATCCCTGTCTAAGCCATGCGCTTTTTGGCGAACGAAAACTTTCCTGAAGACGCGGTGATTGCCTTGCGTCAACTTGGGCATGATGTCATTTGGGTACGCACGGATGCCCCAGGGAGCGGGGATGTGGAAATACTGGCGTGGGCGCAAGCTGAAAACCGCATCTTGATCACCTTTGATAAGGATTTTGGCGAGTTGGCATTTCAGAGTAATTTGCCAGCATCCAGCGGGGTCATTTTGTTTCGCATCTCAGCGCCTTCTTCCAGCCACATCGCCCGAGTGGAGAGCCAGGTCATAGAAAGCCGGACGGATTGGGCGGGAAATTTCTCCGTCATTGAAGACCAACGTATTCGCATGAGACCCCTGCCTGAATTGGAATGAGAAAGTTTCTCCTGCTCTCTTTGGGGCTGTTGATACTCGGCGTGTCGTACCCCGCCGCGGCCCAAACCTCCCAGCCCATCCCTATCTCTGTGTCATCAACGGGGGAGTTGGGGAATGGCGAATCTGGTGCGCCGTCGATCTCTGCTGATGGCCGTTTTGTCGCCTTCCAGTCGGACGCGACCAATCTCGTTGCCGGAGACACCAATGGATTTACTGACATTTTCCTGCATGACCGGCAAACAGGGGAAACCCGGCGCATCTCCATCTCAACGACGGGGGAGCAGGGGAATGGCAACTCGACAGACCCGGTGATTTCAGGTAATGGGCGAATTATCGCTTACGAATCTGATGCAAACAATTTAGTAAATTTAGACACAAATGAACTTTCTGATATTTTTGTTTTTGATGTGATTACAGGTTTAACGAAACGTATCTCTATTTCTCAAACTGGAAATCAGGCAAATTCGCGTTCCTTTAGTGTGCGAATCGATTATGCCGGTCGGTACTTGGTGTACCATTCATGGGCAGATAACTTGGTATTTGATCATGATCGTTCACCAACTCGGTCCTATATTTTTGATCTGGTAACAGAAAATGTAATTCAGGTACCCAGAGAGTCGGATAATTTCATTCCGGGCCAAAAATTCGTGGCGGAGTCTGACGCTGAAATTTCCGGGGACGGGCGTATCATCGTCTATGCAGCGACTATTGAAGATCCACCGCCTGATCCCAAGTTTTTGAATGTTTTATGGATTTATAATCGTGTGCTGAATGAAGTGGAATACATAAGCCTTGATCCGGATATCTTTCAATACTGGGATAGCGCAAAAGTTTCCTATGACGGACGGTTTATCGCAATTTCTCCAAATGAAAACCCCAACGGTTTCGAGATTCGGATTTTCGATCTCGTTTCAAAACAAAATTTTTCTATTCGCGATGAGCGGAAAATCACCTATGGAATCAATTTTTTATTGTCGCAAGACGGAAAGACATTGATAGCCTTTGATCAGTATGGCGGCGAAATCCGCTATGACAGAATTGTCAATGGACAGGTATCGTCAATAACACATCCCTATTTTCTGACTGGATATGAACCCGGGGTCAATTTTATCTGGGCCGCCTCAATTTCATATGACGGGAATTCGATTGCCATCGCATCGAATGTCGGGAAATTAACTCAGGTTTCGGTTCTTGACCTCATTTTCACACTTCCCTCCTTCTACCACCTCGCCGGCCGCGTCACCGACGCGCGCGGGGAGCCGCTCGCCCTCGTCACCATCGCCGATGGCAAAGGGGGGAGCACGCGCACCGATGGGAATGGGTATTTCTGGTTAGGCGGCTACCCCAGCGGCCCCGTCACACTCACCCCGGAGAAGGAGGGCTATACCTTCGAGCCGTCCGCCTGGAACCTCTCCGTTTTCCGGGATGTCGCCGGGTACCACTTCACCGCCAGCCCGGAAGAGACCCTGCTGGAAGAAGCCCGGCTCGACCTCGGCATGCCGTACCGTTTCAATCGCGGCTGTGCCAATGGAGAGGAGGCTTGCGGCGGGCCGTATCACGGGTTCAACGCCGGTTTCTGCACCGACCTAATCCTCGACGCTTACACTGCCGCCCTCAACTACGACCTCAACTTTGAACTCCAGCAGGACGCCTACGCCCACCCGGAGCATTACTACCGCTGGCGCGACGCCCGCAACGCCCACGATATGTGGCGCTTCCTCGCTTACTCCAGCCAAATGCTCGCCCCCGATGCCGATTACCTGCCCGGTGACATCGTCTTCTTTGACTGGTCAGGCGATGGCGAGATTGACCACGTCTCCCTCGTCAGCGAAGTCGAAAACGGCCAGCCAGTCATGTTGTTGGATGCCACCGGCGTTACCGATTACAACCCCTCCGGCCTCGCCGCCGAACTCGACTGGCTCCCCTTCCACACGGAAACCGTGCGCGGCCACGCCCGCTGGGATGGCCGTTACCAGCCCATCCGCTCCGGCCCGCAGGCGGGCGTCCACGCCTTGCAATTTGCGCTGGCTGGCGGAAGCATCTTCCTGCGGGTGATGGATGCCGACGGCAACGCCCTTTCCTTTGGCGAAAACGCCCTGCCGCGCGGCTATTATTTTGACCTCGACTGGGAGGAAATCATCAGCGTGCTTGACCCGCTGGGAGCCTACACCGTCGAAATCCGCGCCAGCGGGGAGCAGCCCATCCCCTACCAATTTTCGATCCAGGCCCTCACGGATGGCCGTGTGACCGGGCGGATCACCGCCAATGGGATTGCGCGCCCCCTTGAAGTGATCCAACTCCCCTTCACGGTCGGGCGCAACCCACAGGGGGCCGTGACCCTTGAGCCTGGCCCACCCCTCCATCACGCCAAAGTCCGCGGCCTGCTGCGCAAGCCGTGATTCTTTGTCATGCTGAGCAGAGCGAAGCATCCCTGAGAGGAATCGCGAATCCGACTCTATGCTGGTTGGAAAAGCATCGCCCATGCGTCCCCGTGCAGACACTTGTTTGCGCGGCATATGAGAGACCCTTCGTTCCACTCAGGGTGACAAGGCTTTTGTCATGTAGAGCGAAGCATCCCTGAGAGGAATCGCGAATCCGACTCTATGCTGGTTGGAAAAGCATCGCCCATGCGTCCCCGTGCAGACACTTGTTTGCGCGGCATATGAGAGACCCTTCGTTCCACTCAGGGTGACAACACTTTTGTCATGCTGAACGTAGTGAAGCATCCCTGAAGGGAAGCATGAAAGAGACTCCATGGTTGGAAAAAGCATCGTCCGTACGTCCCCGCGCGGACACTTGTTTTTGCGGCTTATGAGAGACCCTTCGTTACACTCAGGGTGACAAACTTTCTCCTGACGAGCAACCCCATGGCCAAACCGCAGCGACTCCACCACTATTACGTCTACATCATGTCCAGCAAAACCGGTGTTTTATACACAGGCATGACCAATGATTTGGAGCGCCGGGTTTTTGAACACAAAACCGGCATCTCGCAGGGCTTTACCAAAAAATACAAAGTGACCCGCCTTGTCTACTTTGAGGAGACTTCAGACGTAAACACTGCCATTGCCCGCGAAAAGGAAATCAAGGGCTGGCTCCGTCGCAGGAAAATAGACCTGATCCAATCCATCAACCCCGCCTGGGAAGATCTCGCCGATGAATGGGATTTGACCGAGCCCTCAACGTAACGGCGTCCCCCTACCTCCCAAACGTCGCCTCAAACCCGGCCACCAGTAGCGCCAGTTCGTCTGCCGTCAACTTTGCTTCCGGGTGGAGCAGGAGATAGCTGGCGGGCGGCATCTCGCCCTCCTCCAATACATGGATGAGTTCGCGGCTCCCCTCCCCCCGGCTCTCCTCTCCAAACCGGGACGCCACGCCCCACTCCGAAAAGTTGAGATGCAGCCGGCCGCGCACCGTATCCGACACCGCCAGCCAGGAGGCGGGCGCGATCCGGCTGTACCACGGCCAGACCGTCTCGTTGCTGTGACAGTCAAAACAGGCGCGCTGCGCCAGCGCCCGCGTCGCCGGGCTGTCCCAGGCAGGCTCGGCCAGCGCCGGCGGGTTGCGCTGTAACAGCCAGGCGGGGACAAGCTGGATGGCGAAGAACCCGAGAATGGGCGCAAGGATGATCCAGCGGACAACTTTCTTGTTTGAGATGGGCATTTTCTTCCTTGGGGAGACTTCATTTCAAATGGAAGTCCCCCGGTCAGGCACGAAGTATAATCCTCGGCAACCGGATTGAAACCGGGAATTTTCCATGCGCAAAACGTTCATACCTCTTGCCCTGCTGTTTGCCCTGATTGCCGTGTTCGCGCTGACTGTCCGCGTCCAATCCGCCCCGCCCGCGCCGACCCCGGAAACGCGCGCCGCCCTTGAAACCGCCCTGGCCGAAGCCGTCGCCCGCAACGAAAATGCCGCGCTGGCCTACATCATCTACGACACCGGGCTTGACCGCCTGCTGGTCACCGCCGATGAGGGCTGGGCCGTCCTCTGGATCACGGGGTTGGATTGGGAAACCGGCGAGCCTGTCGGGATGGAACCCGGCCTCGGGATTGGGCGCAATCGGGGAACCGGGTGGGTGGTTTACCTGCCCGGCGACCCGGAGTGGGCCGAGATGTTCGCCACCGTCCCGCAGGATATTTTCCCCTCACAGGAACGCGCCCGCTATGAAGCCCTCGCCGTGCCCTGTAATACGTCCAGCATTGGTCCATTCACCGGCTATTACCTCCCCTGGGCGGGCGGGACGACAAAAAACCTGACGCAGAGCATCTACCACACGCTCGGCTGGGGCACGGGCAACGACCCCGACGAGTACATGATCCACGCCTTCGATTTTTCCACCGCCCCCAGCGCCATGTTCGATGTCTGGGCTTCCAAACCGGGCACGGTCAAATTTTGGCGTGACACGCAGGTGAACGGCGACCCGACCTCCCCCGGCAATTACATCGTCCTCCAGGATTCGACCACCAATCCCGTCAGCTATTTCCTTTACCTGCATCTCGCCCAAAACAGCATCCCGGCCAATCTCAAAGTAGTGGGCGCGCCGGTGGGGCAGGGCGAGTTGATCGGGGTCGCCGATGACACCGGGGCGAGTACCAACCACCATCTCCATATCCAGGTTCACACAAACGCCTCCTCGTATTGGGGCTGTTCCGTGGACATCCTCTTCAACGATGTTGCCATCAACGGAGGCCGCCCGCGCCTGCCCATCGAAGCCCAGAACTACCCGCAATACGGCGCCACCGGCCAGACAGCCTATGTCTCCGGCAATTCGCAGACGCCCCCGCCCGACCCCAACGCCCCGATTGGCGGACTGTTCTCCCCGGAGTTCGGGGAAACCGTTTCCACAGGCACGGTTTTCCTCGATGGTTGGGCGCTCGATCTCGATGGCAGTGTGGTGCAGGCGCAATTCCAGGCCAATTACGGTTCCGGCTGGCAATTCGTCGGCCCGGTGTTCAGCAACGCCAATTTGTTCAGCACCACCTGGGACATGTGCGCCGCGGGCGTGCCGGACGGCCCGGTCTCGGTGGGGGTTTGGGCAAAGGATAATCTTGGGAACACGGTAACAGCCGCGGGCGCGGTGCCGTTTGTTAAGGAATACACCTGCACGCCGCCCCCGCCCGCTTGTACACCGACTGCCAATGAAATTGCCATTTTTGAGTTGCCCGATTACCAGGGGGATTGCGCCGTCATCCCAGTCGGGACCTACCTGTTGGGAACCGGACCCAACGGGGTCACGGTATCCCCTTTTGATCCAGCGGCCCCCGAAAAACTCGCCGGTACGCAGGTCGCTTCCCTCCTCGTCGGCACGAATGTGTATGGCTCGATCTTCAAGGACATCCTCATGGTGGGCCGCTCGCAGACCTTTGCCGCCAACGACGCCAACCTCTCCGATAACTGGAGCGATGCGGGCGTGTACATGGTCGCCTACGTGGAACTGCGCGCCCCCCTGCCCAATGATCCCCTGCCGTCCTGGCCCGATGGCGATACCTTTGACGAAGGGACGCAGATCACGCTGGTGTGGGACGATGGCGGCGGGAGCGAGGAATACCAGGTACGGCTCACCGGCCCATCGGGAACGGTAACTTCCACCTGGGTCAGCGTCCCCTGGTGGGATGCGGGTTCCCCTGCGGCGGGCGCGTACACCTGGGAGGCCCGCGCCCGCAACGGGAGCGGGGAGTCCCCATGGGGGCCGTCCGCTTCATTCACCGTTGCCGCGCTCGCTGGCCTCCGGGCGACCACGGTCATCACTGCCCCCATCAGCGAGGATTTTGAGACCGGCGCGCCCGGCTGGACGGCGACGGGCTATTGGAACCTGCTCGCCGGGAGCGGGACAGCCTACAGCGGCTCAAACGCCTGGTGGTATGGCATGCCCGCCGGTAACTACACGAGCGCCACCTACGACGACGGCGCGCCGAACACCGGCAGCCTGACCAGCCCGGCCATTTATATCCCCGGCGCGGGCTATTACCTGCGCTACTGGTCGAGCTACCAGACCGAGAGCGATGCAACGCAGTGGGATCGGCGGCGGGTGCTCGTTTCGGCGAATGGTGGGCTGTTTATGGAAGTGCACCAGCCCAGCGGGGAGCTGATGGATTTCTGGCTCAAGTCGCCGTATCTCAGTTTGAGCGCCTATGCCGGGCAGACGATCCAGGTGCGCTTTGTGTTTGAGACGCTGGACACCCGCAAGAATGGGTACGACGGCTGGCGGATGGATTTGCTGACGATTGATACCACCGCGCCACAAAGCTGTACCGCCGCCAACGAACCCGACAATACGCCCGCGCAGGCGACGCCCATCGGCTATGGTGGTACGGTTTCCGGGGAGAGCTGTCCGTCCGGCGACCTCGATTACTTTGTGTTCAACGGGAACGCGGGCGATCACATCGGGATTGACGTGGACGCAGTCTCGATTGGGTCGGTCTTGGACCCGTACATTTACCTGCTTGACGCGGACGGCGCATCCATCCTCGCCGAAAACGACGACGAGGTACCGGGGATATCCGTGGACTCCGTGATCGGCTACATCCTGCCGCGCACCGGGACGTATTACATCAAACTGCGCGCCTGGAATTACCCCGGTGTGGGCGGCAATTCCCTGTACTATGATTTACATCTCTTCAAGGATTCCACCGACCCCGTGATCATCGCCCTCACCCCCAGCGACCCGCTCACATCGCTGGGGAGCGTGCCCCCGCTGGTTACGCTGACCACCACGGTCAGCGACTCCGGGAGCGGGATCAGCTACGTGGAATTCTTCTACCATTCCAGCGATTGGCAGTACGATGACTGGGTGAGGTATGCGGTGGATTTGAGTAGTTCCGGCGGCTGGACAGGTATTTGGGATACCACGCTGTATCCCCCGGAAACGGGCATGGTCCTGCTCGTGCGCGTCCATGACAAATCCGGCAATGTCTCCACGCTCGGCCTGTGGACGCTGTTTGAATTGACGGAGCATATTTATCTCCCAGTGACGATTCGGGAGTAGAGTGAGGGCTTGGGCGATTAGGCAATCAGGCGGTTCGGAGGTTTGAAGAGTCAACCGGTTGCCCAATCTCCAATCCCTGCAAATACCAATTTCCCACTTATCAGTCCCCAATTGCCAAATTGCCTAACCTCCTAACCGCCTCCTCCCCATGAAACTCATCATCCAAATCCCCTGCCACAACGAAGCGGACACACTCCCTGCCACATTCGCTGAACTGCCCACCTCCCTCCCCGGCATTGACCAGATCGAAACGCTCATCATCGACAACGCCAGCACGGACGGCACCGCGGATGTGGCGCGGCGGATTGGCGCAACTCACATCATCCATGCCCCGCAAAAGGGGCTGGCCTACGCCTTTACCGCGGGCCTCGACGCCTGCCTCCGCCGCGGCGCGGACATCATCCTCAACACGGACGCCGACAACCAGTACCACGGCGGCGACATCGCCAAATTGATCGAGCCGATCCTCGCGGGCCGCGCTGCGCTCGTCGTGGGCGACCGCGGCGTCGCCACGCACCCGGAATTTTCCCCGCTCAAACGCCGCCTTCAGCGCGTGGGAAGCTGGATCGTTTCCCGCGCCTCCGGCATCCCCATCCCGGACGCCACCAGCGGGTTCCGCGCCCTCAGCCGGGAAGCCGCCCTGCGCACGCTCGTCCTCTCGCAATACTCCTACACCCTGGAAACGCTCATCCAGGCTGGGGCACTGCGTCTCCCTGTCGAATTCGTCCCCGTCCGCACCAACCCGGTCACGCGCCCGTCGCGCCTCATGCGCAGCATCCCCCACTACCTTGCCCACTCGACGGCCACGATCATCCGCGCCTACGCCATGTACCAGGCCCTGCGCATCTTCACCGTCACCGGCTCGGTCATCCTGGCTGGCGGGCTGGCGCTCAGCCTGCGCTACCTCTATTTTGCGGCCAGCGGGCAGGGCGGGGGCCATATCCAGTCCGTCATCCTCGCCGCCGTCCTGCTTATCCTCGGCTTCCAGATACTCCTGATCGGCCTGCTCGCCGACCTGATCGGCAACAACCGCCGCATCCTCGAAGAGATCAATTACCGGGCGCGGAAGGCGGAAATGGAGTCGGCGCAGGCAGGGGCGGGTGAACTCGTAGGACCTCATGGGAACTCTTAGGAACTCATGGAATATGCGCCAGTTCCCACGAGTTCCCCTGAGAACCCGAAATTTCCTTATCATCCTGCTTGCCTTCGCAGCCACCGCCTGCACCCGCCCCGCCCAGCCCGACCTCCCGCAATCCGTCACCCTGGCCGCCGATAAGACCATCGGGCAGACGTTTGTCGCCGAATTTGATGGCTTGATGGGGATGGAGGTCTACCAGACCAATGGGGAGGTGCCCCCTGAGGGAGTCAGTCTGACCCTCCGGGACGCGGAAGCAGTGTTCGCCGGGGGCCGCGTACCCGTGACGGGGGGCGCAACCCCTGGCTGGGTACGGTACCCCTTTGAACCCCGGAAAGATTCCGCTTCCCATTATTATTCCGCTTCCTTCGAAGCGGATGGGCCTGGTTCGCTCCAACTCGCCGCCGCGCCGCTGGACAGTTATCCCGATGGTGCGCTGCATCGCAACGGTGAGCCGCAGGACAAACAACTGGCATTCCGGCTGGTCTATCATCCCGGCTGGGCGGCGCTCGGTTTGCTCCGGGAAGCGGGCGCGGCCCTCTTGCTGGTTGCCGCATTTGCTGGCCTGTTTGTGCTCCCCGGCTGGGCCATCGTCTCCGCCCTATGGCGCGGCTGGGCGGAACGGGACGGGCTGGAAAAACTCGCGCTGGCATCCGCAACCGGGCTGGCCCTATATCCGATCCTTTTCCTGTGGACACATCTCTTTGGCTGGAACTGGGGCGCGTGGTACGCCTGGCTCCCGCCTGTCCTCTCGCTAGCCTGGCTGCTCTGGCGTCGTCGTGGCTCCCCGAAATTCACCAAACTATCCCGATCCCTAATTCCTAATCCCCAATTCCTAATCTTCTTTGCCCTCCTGCTCTCCCGCCTCTGGCCCCTGCGCACGCTGGCCGCCCCGATGTTTGGCGACGGCTACCAGCACGCCCTGATCACGCAATTGCTGCTGGACAACGGCGGGCTGTTCTCATCGTGGCAACCCTATGCCCCGCTGACCACGTTTACCTATCATTTCGGCTTTCATGCGAGTTCGGCGGTGTTCGCCTGGGCCACCGGGCTGTCGGCGATGAAGTCCGTGCTGTGGATGGGGCAATTGCTGAATGTGCTGGCCGTGCTGGTGTTGTACCCGCTGGCAAACCGGCTATCCGGCGGGCGCAAGTGGGCGGGGCTGGCCGCGCTGGCGCTGGCCGGGTTGGCCGCGCCCATGCCCGCGTTTTACACCAACTGGGGGCGTTATACGCAACTGGCCGGGCAGGCAATCCTGATGGCCTGGGTGTTCTTTGCCCTTGAAATGTTCGCCGCGCCCAAGCGGGAGGGGCGGCTGGACGTGCTGGGCGCGCTCCTGCTGGGCGGGCTGGCGCTCTCGCATTACCGCGTCCTCATCTTCGCCATCGTGTTTGTGGCGGCGTACTGGCTGGTGCATGTTTGGGAGGCGGGTCTGAAGCAGGCCGCCGCCCGCACCTTTTGGGCCGGGATCGGCGGGGCCGTGCTCTTCCTGCCGCGTTTCTGGCAAGTGTTTGGCGGGGGGATACTCGTGATCGTGGGCGCGCAACTGGCGACCGCGCCCGCCGCGGTGGATGCGGCGACGGAAGCGTATAACCAGTTTGGCGAACTGTCCGCGTACCTTCCCGGTTGGGTCTGGGCGCTTTCCGGCATCGCGCTCGTTTATGCGGCCTGGAAGCGCGAGAGGAAGATGCTCGTGGTCGGGGGCTGGGCCGGGTTGCTCCTGCTCGTGGCAAATCCGGGTTGGCTGGGGTTGCCGGGTACCGGAGCCGTCAATAATTTCACCATCCTGATTGCGGCCTACATCCCGGCAGGGCTGCTGGTGGGTTGGGGAGTCTCCCGTTTTGAAGATAAAATCCGCACTCTGCGCATAGCCACGCCAGCGAGATGGGCGGCTTTTGCAGGGCTGGGGGCGGTGACCCTCTGGGGGATGGTGTCCCAAACAGGGTACGTAACCCCGGCGGGCTACGCACTCGTTACCCGGCCGGATGAGCGCGCCGCCCACTGGATTCAGGAAAATTTACCGGAGGACGCGTTTATCCTGGTCAATGCCTTCCCGGCGGGCGGCGGGCAGACGGCGGCGGGGTCGGATGCCGGGTGGTACCTGCCCCTGCTGGCGCATCGGCGGGTGACCCTGCCCCCGTTCATCTACATTTCCGAGCAGGCGGAGACACCCGCTTACCGCGGGCAGGTGGTGGCCCTGACGAACGCGCTGGTGACGGAGGGGGCCGCGCACCCCGACACGCTTGCCATGCTGAGAGCGCTGGGCGTGACGCATGTCTATATTGGTCAGCTGCACGGGCGCGTGAATTACAGCGGGCCGTCGTTGGATGCAGACGTGCTTCTCGCCAGCCCGGCGTTTGGGCTGGTGTATCACGCGGATGGGGTATGGGTGTTTGAGGTGAGGTAGGGTGACGGAGAGACACGGGGGTGCAGGGATAGGGAGGCCTATTCCGGTGGGTCTTGATTGGCGCGGCTGGCCCGTATTTTCTTCATTACCCAGCCTAAAGGGTTACGAAACCGAGCGCAAAAAAGCCAAATAAGCGGTCTGCGGGGTCAATTAGCAGGTTGAGGATAAATAGGCTGATCGCGACCAGGTAGAAGACAGTTGTGCAACCGGGAAACTTATTTTTAAACAGATCGCCGAAAAGACTCATCACTTACCGTACCAGCGCTCACTGTCGTAGATATAGCGGTTGGTCCATTTTCTGATCACTTTCTTCGCCCTCTTCTGCGGCTTGTCCTGCGGCTCGTCTTCCTCGATCTCGATGGGTTTTACAAGTATGACCCGGTCCAGCAGGAAAGCGTTTGCGCCGCGCGGGCTCTCAGCGAGGCCGCGCTCGATCATGCCCTTCAGGGTTTCGCGGTCATAGTCGCGAAGCTGAAACTCGCGTACATTTGTGTAACCTTGCATTTCTGCGGTCTTCCCGTCAATTTCCTCGTTGCTAAAGCGGTGGACGCCATCCTTGTCATCGTACTCGTAAAGCTCGCTGTAGGGTTCAATGACGATATTGCCGAATTCCGTGGGACGTAATTGGGGGTACATGGCGGCCAGCCATTCCTGGTAGCGCGGGTAACCCTCGAGCCAAGCCTGCATTTCAGCTGCGTTCTGCGTGCCATGGAGTTTTTGTTGGTAATCGGGGTAATTCCGGGCCAGCCAGCCGTCGTACGGATTTTTCGCCAGCCAGGCTCCCCGGCTGGCTGGCGGTTGGGCCGCGGCATCGTCTGTTGCGCCCGCTCCGCCCCTCATCCGGGTCAGGTATTCTTCAAAGGCGCGGTCATAATCCAGGTTGTGCTGTTCTTTCAGCCAGTCGGCAAATTTTGCCGGGAGCAAGGTCAGGTATTGGGCATATTGCTTGAGCGCCCAGGGGCGGTAATTTGGATCATGCCGGGCGCGGTCAATGACGCTTTGGTGGAGCTTGGGCGGGCCAAAGGAATCGAAGGCTTGCTGGTCCCAAACCTTATCCCGCAAGGCAGGGGCGTAAACCCGGCCAATGCCGGCCCGGGGCGGGTGCTCGCGGTCGGTGGCATCGGGGGCGATCACGAAATTCCAGTCGCGGCGGGAGCGCAGGTGAAGACGGATGCCGTGAAAAACGGCTTTTTCCACCATCCATTCAAGCGTGACATCCGGGAGGCCTGCTGCCATAAACCCGCCCCCAACGTCGGTGTGCGACCCGCTAAACCAGACCTGTTGGACGGTCTGCCCAGGCCCGCATTCCTTCCAAATCGTCGGGTGAAACCAGAGCCGGTCATCATCAATGGAGAGGGCGTGGTACGCATGTTTGACGCTGGGTTGCAGTTTGAAATCGTGGAAGCCGTGTTTCCACATGGGGAAGGTGTTGATGAGCAGGTTTAGACTTTTCAGCGGCACCAGCCCAAGCGCGGGCACGGTGTCCCAGACCCCCAGGAATTCGATGGAGGCCCATTGGTTGGGATGCTCACGGATGAATTGCTTGGCGCTGTCACTGAAAGTATCGCGCGGGGTTAAATCCTCATCCTGAGGGCCGCGCCGGCCTGTATTCTTTTTGGCTGTGGTTTCTTCCTCGTCGTGGCGTTCCTTCCGGCCAGCGCGGTAAAGGTCCCAAGCCCGTTCGATCAGTTCCGGGCGCGCTTTGGGGAGCATGCCGAAATAGTGGATGAAGGCCGCCAGGCTGCGGACGGTGGCCGCCCCACGGCTGAACCCGAAGAGGAAGATTTTGTCGCCTGCCTCATAGTTATCATAGATGAAATGGTAGCATTGCAGAATGTTTTTGCTAAACCCGGCTCCCGCCGCGCTGCCAGTGACTTTTTTCGTGTCCGTGCCCAAGCCCTCATCATAGAAGACGATCTGGTTTTCCGTGCGGTCTTCGAGCATGCGGAAGAGTTTGTAAACATTGGAATCGTGGCCGCGGCCGCCGTCCTGGCCGGTGCCGTCTGAGAGGACGATAATATTTTTGGGCATGGGGACCTCCGAATCAGGGAGATGGGGGATGAGTTCTGGTACTGATGGGGGGTAGTATAAACGAAATTGACACGCCGATTACCACTTTTTCGCCCTTCCATTTACGCCTGCGACATACCCCCCAGCCCAACCCTGCCCCCGCAGGAGGCCGAACCCAGCTCGGTATACGGATTGCCCTCCCAGCGCCAGCCAGAAATTGCCTGCCTGGCGCGGTTGATCCGTTTCCGCGCCTCACCGGGAGTAATGTTGCGGCTCTCTTTCCCCCGGTCAATGTCCACCAAAAGATAAGCCATGTCACCGGGGATTATTGCACTTTCAATCGTTTGGAAATCCCTGAGTTCACGGGGGTACAGCTTCGTTGAGCCTTCCCGGCCCCCGTGCCTGTTCAGGGACATCCCCTGCTACGTCGCCACCCAAACGCTCCACGATCACGAACGCGAGCGGCCCTTCCTCCAAATCCATTTCAGGGAGGCCAGTCCCGCAAGGCCTGGCTGGAGGGGTTTAACGCCCATCGAAAATTCTCTGCCGGTAACACCCGCGGCTTCAGGGTAGCCTTTCCGAAGCAGGTTGTTGAGTTGGCAGTCGAATTCGATCATCAATGGTTTCAGGGCCAATATCAGTGGGGCCAGGGAGCACCCGTTCGCATGGCGTGGGCAAGCTCTTCCAGGCGGGCATCGTCGTGGCCGCGAATATTTCCGAGGAACGGGAAATCCTCGGGTGCGACTTCGAGCTGGGCAATGGGCGTAACGGCGACCTGGCTTGCCAACTGTGGGATGTGCACCTTATAAGGCCCAAATGACTCCGGTGGCTGCTGGACAAAGGTATCCGGGGGCAGGAGATAGACCACGCCGGTCCGCCACGGGCGCTGGCTGAGTGCCGCCTGGCCAATCGAGAACACGTAGAGCGCTTCGGTCACGTAGCCCGTTTCATCGGCGAGCCGGATGCAGGCATTGCTGACCGACATTGCATAACGCTCGCGATCAACGATGGCAAAGAACATGGCCCAGATGCCATCGCCCGCCGCATAGACCGCGGCTTGGTTCCCAAAGTCGTTGAGGTCCATCGCCTGCCGCGGTTCAAATACCCGGATGCCCGGATCGCCCGTGCCATGCAGGGCGATGCCATGCTGGTCGGCGAGATGGCACAGGAACTGCCACTTGGGTGCAGGCAGGTTGTACTCAATGAGGCTGTTCTGCCCGGCGGCTTTCACGCTTTCCAGCAGTTGATCAAACGCGGCGCGGGTATCCTCATCGAGATTTATCTTCGGGCGGGGCATCCAGTAATCAGGGAGGTTTAATTGCATAGTCATCTTATTGAGCGCTCAATTCAAACATGTACAATGATGTGTCATTTCGAGCAGAGCGAGAAATCCCCGCAGTGTTGATTTTTAGCAGATCGGTGCCGGGATTCCTCCCGTTGGTCGGAATGACAGATTGTGCGTTTTCGATTTGTTTGCTCAATCAGGGGAAGTTGGGGTTGGGCAAAATCAGCCGTTTTGAAAGGGGAGCATCCATTGGTGATTGGCGGCACTGTGGACGGAAAATGGCGTGGTTGACAAGCTGATTGTAACCGACCTAAATCGGTGGGCTGATCAAAAGAATTGCCCGGTTTATAATCCCCCATAATCGTCCAAAGGAGCTATCTTATGCTTGATTTTTTGCAACAACTTGCCTCCCCCGCGAATGTGACTGGCCCGGTCTTGATCGCCTACGTCTTTCTGGATATATTCCTCATCGTCCTCCTGGCCCGCATCCTGGGTGGCATCATGGCGAAAATCGGCCAGCCGCGCGTGGTTGGCGAAATACTGGCCGGTATCCTGCTCGGCCCCACCCTGATCGGACAGAACCTCTCCCTCGTGATCGCCCCGGCTGAGGCGCGCCCGGTGCTGAGCACGATCGCCACCCTTGCGCTTACCATGTTTATGTTCCTGGCCGGGATTGAGTATGACATGAGCAAAGTGAAAGGCCGTGGGGGTCAGGCCGGCTTGCTGGCGCTACTCTCCATTGCCATTCCGGCGCTGTTGGGTTTTCCCATTGCGGGTGCGATCCACACTGCTGCGTATGCCGGTGTGGCGGGTACGGAGCTTTTGCCTTTCGCCCTCTTTATTGGCGCGGCTTTATCCGTGACGGCGTTCCCCGTCATGGCTCACATCCTGATGGAGCGCGGGGAGCTGAATTCCAAGATGGGGTCGCTTGGCGTTGCGACCACGGGTTTCATGTCCGTGCTCATGTTTAGTTATATTGCCTTCGCTGGTGCAGTCGCCTCAGCAAAAGCGTTTGACGATTTCCTCGTTAAATTAGTCTGGATTGTCATTTTTGTCGTAGTCTCCTGGTTGATCATGCGCCCCATCCTGGCGCGGCTCTATCAGCGGATGTTCAACGGTGGTGTGGTTTCCGGGGATGGGATGGCTGTGGCTTTCATTGGCATGGTGCTTTATGGGTTGATTGCCCACCAGTTGGGAATCAATGCCCTGGTGGGCGGGTTCATCTGGGGGATGGTACTCCCTGACGACCGCGCGCTCCGCCAAACCATCTCGGCCAAAGTGAAGGATATCGCCATGATCTTCTTCCTGCCGGTTTTCTTCGCGATGGCGGGTTTTTCCAGTGATCTCAAACTGCTCACGGCGGAGACGATTCCAGCCACCTTGCTGGTCTTGCTGGGTGCGATCGGCGGAAAGTTCATCGCCGCGGTACCGGCAAAGCTATTTGGCCTCTCATGGAAAGAGACTGGCACCCTGGGCGCACTCTTCAACACGCGCGGATTGCTGGTGTTGGTAGCCGGGCTAATTGGTCTGCAACTCGACATCATTACGAATTTGACCTTTACGATCATCGTGGTGGTCGCCCTCGTTACGAACCTGATGACCCTGCCCCTGCTGAATCTTTTTTCCGGAAGGCCAGCCCAATCCGAGGCTGGGGCGGCCCAACAAATGCATGATCGGGAAATTGTTGACTTGATCCTCCCTTAACAGTTATTATTCAAAAATATTCGCAAAAAGGAGTTTACAAATGAAAACACAAGTTGCCATTATTGGCGGTGGACCCGGTGGCTCGTCCGCTGCAATGTATTTGTTGCGTCAAGGGATCACGCCTGTAATCATTGAAAAAGAATCCTTCCCGCGCTACCATATTGGGGAGTCCATGACTGGCGAGTGTGGGGGTATCCTGCGTGATTTGGGGCTGGCGATGGATATGATTGACCGCAAACACCCGGTGAAACATGGGGTGAAAGTTTTTGGAAAGCATCCCTGGTTTATTCCAGTCATGATGCGGACAGCGGAAGGCGAATTGCAGGATATAAACACCTGGCAGGTTCGTCGCAGCGATTTTGACAAAATGATGCTGGATGAGGCGGTAAAACGCGGTGCAACCGTCATTAATGGTCAGGCGACGGATCCCATCCTTGATGAAGATGGAACCGTTATCGGTATAAATGTCCGGCTGGCAGAGGGTGGCATGATGCAAATCGAGTCACAAATGCTGCTGGATGTTTCCGGGCAGGCAACTTTTCTCGCGACAAAAGGCGTGACCGGCCCGAAATATTTGGGCAACTATGATCGCCAAATCGCAATTTTTTCCCAAATTGAAAATGGAATTCGCGATGATGGGGAAGCCCGTAACGAACAAAGCGGCAACACCTTTATTTTCTATAAACAAAAATATCATTGGGCATGGTGGATTCCCCTCGATGATAAAGTCACCAGCGTTGGTGTCGTCACCCCCGCGGCATACTTTGTCGAACAGGGCGAATCAAAGCATGACTTTTTGAAACGCGAACTCCAAGACATTCATCCTGAACTAACGCGACGGATCCCGGATTTAAACCTCTTGGAGGAAGCCCGCGTCATCAAGAATTACTCCTATCAGGTAAAACAGTTTTGTGGCAAAGGCTATCTTTGTTTGGGTGATGCGCATCGGTTTATCGATCCTATTTTCTCGTTTGGCCTGTATGTGACGATGAAAGAAGGGCAAATTGCTGCCCCCTATATCAAACGATATTTGAATGGAGAACTTCCCAAGGAAGGGAATCCGTTTGAAGAATATCAAATCTATGTGGAAAAAGCGATTGATGTACTGGAAGACACCCTCGACGGTTTCTGGGAACATCCCTTTGCCTTTTCGGCCCTGGTCTATAATCGCTACGTCGATCAGATGATAGATATTTTTGCCGGCCGAATTTATGAAGGACAGCCTTCCCTTGCGGTGGAGGGCTTTCGTAAATTACTTAACCGTGTCCGTACTTACGATTCGGATGATTACTCTGTCCCCATCGGTTCCCGGTATCACCCGGAACGCGCGCCCATCTGGGTGGAAGATACATCCGATATGAGCGAGTTGAGCGAAATGCTTGAACTGGCGTAGGGGGGCCAGGCTCCGCCCCGATAGGTTCAAGGAATTTCCCAGTTGAGTATTTGGAAGACGCCCCAAGCGGGGCGTCTTTTCATTTGGCAGGGTGTGCCTGTCCAGGGTTTACGCTCCATACCCCCTTAGCATTGCCTCCACCATCGCCGCCACGCTGAAATGTGCCAGCACGTGCGCGCGCCCAGCCTCGCCGAGGGCGCGCCGTCGCATCACATCGGCGAGCAGGGCGGAGACGGCACCCGCGAGGGGGCGCGCGTCCCCCGGAGGGACCAGCACCCCCCCAGGGCCGATCACCTCCCCCACGGAACCGGCATCCGCCCCCACGGCGGGGGTGCCACAGGCCAGCGCCTCCGCAATCGGCAGGCCAAAGCCTTCCAGCAGGGATGGGGAGAGGTAGAGGTCAGCCAGCGAGAAATAGGCGGGCATCTCCTCATCCGGGACAAACCCGGCCTCGATCACCCGACCGCCCAGCTCACCCATCCAGCCGAAAAATTGCGCCCGCATCCCCTCACTCCAGCGCCCAGTGAGGATGAGCCGCGGCGGCAGGGTGATCTGGTGCATCGCGGCGGCCAGGAATTCCAGCCCCTTGCGCGGCGTGAAAAATCCCGAATAGAGAATCACGTGTTCATCCGGGGCGATGCCCAGCCGCGCGCGTAATTCGGAGGTGTCCGGCACGCGCTGGAAGAAATCCGTGTCGATCCCGTGGCGTGCCAGCTGCACTTTTTCGGGCGGGACGCGGTAATGGGCCAGGTACGCCTCCATCGAAGCCGCGCTGCCAGCGAGCAGGCGGCGCGCCCTCCGCAACGCGGGCTTCTCCGCCAGTTGCATCGCCAGCCAGTAATATGCCCGCTTGCTGATACCGACATTTGTACTCGTCGCCAGTCGTTGGTGGAAGGCATGCTGGAGCGAAGCCACAAATTCCCCGCGGTACGCCCACGCAAAATACACATCCCAGAAATGCACGACGTCAAATTTTTCGCCAGTCCCCAGCGCACGTGCAACGCGCCAGCCCCAGCCGATCCAGTTCGTCCGGCCCATCGGGATGCGCACGATCCGCAGGTTTGGGTGCGCTTGCGTTTCCGGCACCTGCTCGCGCGCCCCGGCGAATACGGTCACGGCATGACCGCGCGCCAGCAGACCGCGCACCAACCGCTCCCCTGAAATGTCCAGCCCGGACGTGCGGTAGGGGTCAAAGCCAATGGTGATAAAAGCAATCTTCATGGGGTCAGCATCCCCTCGACGATGCGGCGCAGTTGGGACGTGATCACCTGCTCGCTGGCACGCGCCTTATAGACCGCGCGCCCCCCGCGGGCGAGTCGCCGCCCCTCTTCGGGGTCACGCAAAATCTGTTGGATGCTGGCGGCCAAGCCTGCGGGGTCAGCCGGTTTCACAAAAATCGCCGCTTCGTCCCCCAGCAAATCCCGATTGGCGGGCGTGTCCCCGGCGATCAGCGGGCGCGCCATTGCCATGATCTGGTAAATTTTTCCGGGGATAACCCGGCCAGCCTTGTCACTCGTGCCAAAATGACCGCCCAGGCAAACCGCGGCGGACGCGATTTCACCGGGGAGCCGATCCAGCGGGATGGGCGCGGCGAACTGGATGTTCCTGATCCCCAACTGGCCCGCCAGCTGGCGCGCCGCCCCGGCAGTCTGCCCGTCCCCGATGATCTTGAACTGTGCCTCCGGGGCGAGCGCGGCAGCGCGCACGACCGTCTCCGCGCCGTGGAGCGGCTGGTAGCTGGTGTAGTACAGGACGGTACGGGTCGTTTCGGCGGGTTGGGGATGGAAGAGGTCTTCGTTACAGCCGACGGGGATGGCCGAGATTTTGGCGTGCGGGAGGCGGAAAGTGTCGGCAAAAAACTGGACGTGCAGGGGAGTATCGAGGAGGATATGAGCCGCGCGATTGCAGGCGGATTGGTCAAGGCGGAAGGCGAGCCTGCCTGGGAGCGAGCGCGGCCCGAAGCGGGCGCGGTCCCCCGTGAGCGTATCCCACGCCGAGACGAACGCGTCAAAGAGGATGGGCGCGCGGGCGCGACGGCTGACCGCGGGCATGAGCGCCTGCCCGAAAAACCCGACGAAGATGAGATCGTAGCGAAGACTGCGCAACCGGGCGAACGCCTGGAGCGGCAGGGTGAGACTGCGGCGCAGGATGCCGCCCCGGGCATGTTCCCCGACCACGTCCACCTCGGCGAATCGGCGGAAGGCGCGCAGGAGTACATCGTTGCGGGCGTAGCTGGTCTCGCGGCCCGTGAGGAAGAGGATGCGCATGGGCGAATTATAATGGGCGCATGTCTGCCGCCAACTCCATTGTCACTTTCATGGTGAACTGGAATTTGAAGGATGACACCATCGCATGCGTGGCGTCGCTGTTTGCCGCGGGTGCGGCGCGCGGACGGGTGATCGTCGTGGACAATGGCTCGACGGATGGATCGGTGGCTGCGCTGCGCGCGGCGTATGGGGAGGCCGTCATCATCGTGGAGAGCGGCGAGAATCTGGGGTTTACGGGGGGTGTGAACCTGGGGGTGGCGCGCGCCCTCACGATGGGCGCGGCGTGGGTGCTCCTCATCAATAACGATACCGTGGTGGCAGAGGATTTCTTTGCGGCGCTGGTTGACGGGATGAGCGAGCAGCCCGCTTACGATATTTACGCCCCGTCCATTTTCTATTTCGATGCGCCGGGGAAAATCTGGTTCTTCGGGGACAGGTTGGTGCGGGGGACGTTGTTTACCAGAGGGTTGTATAAGAATGCGGCTTTACCCGAAAACTTACCCGCCGTTATCCCGGTGGATTTTGTGAGCGGGTGCGGGATGCTGGTGCGGCGGGCGGTCTTTGAGCGGGTGGGGGTGTTTGATCCTGCGCTCTTTATGTATGGGGAGGAAGTAGATTTTTGCTGGCGGGCGCGGCTGGCGGGATTTTCGATGGCGGTGATCCCGGCGGCAAAGATGTGGCATAAGGTTTCGGCAAGCGCGAACAAAGACAAGCCGCGTATGCGTTACCTGCGGGTGCGCAACCAGGCGTGGTTTTATCGGCGGTACAGCTTTGGGGTGCGGAAATATTTCATGTTCGCGGCTGGCTCAGTGAAGGCGGGGTTGATCGGTTTGGGGGATATGGCGCGGCGGGATTTTGGGTTGGTCCGCCCGTTATTCCGGGGGTGGCGGGTGGGCTGGTTTGGCCCAATCCCAAAAGAATAACCCGCTGATTAACAAAACTAATTCAAATGGCTTATTGCCCGGACTGGGGGTGGGGGGGTATTCTTATCCTGCGCCCAGCTTGGGCACAAAATTCCTTATGGAGGCTTTGAAGATGAAACGAAAATTGGTTCTTGTTTTGGTAGTGAGCATGCTTGCCGCCCTGGCGATGACAAGCTCGGCCTTTGCAACTGGCGGTGGTTTGTCTTACACCAGCGGTGTGCAGGTGGTTAACCTGGATGCAGGGACGGCCACCATCGGCCTGACCTATTACAACCAGGATGGTACGATCGAGGCTTCCCCCGCTGACACCATCCCAGGCAATGGCTCCAAAACCTATTTCCCGATCCATGCTGGAGTAGGCTTTGATGGCTCGCTGGTGATCTCAAGCGACAAGCCGATTACGGCCATCGCCAACACCATCACGACCGACTTTGCTTACGGCGCGGCCACGACCAGCTTTAGCTCGGGCTCGACCACGGTTGATCTGCCCCTGATCATGTGCAACAACAGCGGCTTCAACACCTGGTTCAACGTCCAGAATGCCGGCTCTTCATCTGCATCCATCGACATTGACTACACCCCCGGCTCCAATGGTGTTTCCGGCAGCGAAAGTGACACAATTGCCATCGGCGCAGCCCACACCTTTGACCAGGCTTCCGGCTCCAGCACCACGAACTGTGATGACCTGGCTGACGGCTCTGGCAAGTTTATCGGCAGCGCCCGTGTCACCAGCAACCAGCCTGTCGTCGCCACTGTCATGCAGTTGGGCACCGGCGGTTTCAATGTGCTGATGGGTTACAACGGCTTTGCTTCCGGTGGCTCCACCACCGTCCAATTGCCGTTGATTATGGCCCTCAATAGCGGTTTCTATACCGGCTACCAGGTTCAGAATGTGGGCGGCAGCAGCACGGTTGCTACCATTGAATATGGCACCAACCTGGGCGGCGCATTGACCCCCTTGCCCGATTCCTGCTCCCTTGACCCCGGTGAATCCTGTACGCTGATCCAGAACGGCGGCCAGTGGACGAGCAAGTACGTCGGCTCTGCTTCCGTAACCGCCAGCCAGGATTTGGTGGTGGTTGTCAACCAGATTTCCGCTGGCGGTGGTGGTGTTGGGCCCTTCGGTACCGCCTATGAAGGTTTTGATCCCTCTGGCGCAACTGGCGCTATCAGCGCTTCCCTGATTATGGCCAATAACGGCGGCTATTACACCGGCGTTCAGGTCATGAATGTGGGCGGCGGCACCTGCGGCACGGTCACCATTGATTATGGTGCCAATCTTGGTGGTGGTTTCAACCCCGTCAACGAGACGTTCTCCCTGGCCGCTGGCGCCTCCTGGACTGTGATCCAGAATGGCTCGGCCCCCGGTAATGGCGGCTCCAATAACTGGGGTACCAACAAGTACGTCGGTTCTGCTGAGATCACCGGCTCCGGTTGTACCCTCGTGGCGATTGTCAACGAGCTTGCCATCACCGGTGGTGATAACTTCTTCACCTATATCGGCTTCAATCACTAAAAACAGTATGACCGGTTCAGCGATGCTGGACTGGTGAAAATAAAGGATGGTCTTGGGCTGAAGAGGCTCAAGGCCATCCTTTTTTATTGGATGTGCATGACCTGCCATCGGGCGGCCCCGTGCCTTTTGACGATGAAAGGACGCCCGGGTGGATATTTGGTATACTCCCCGTCGCTCAGGGGCGGTGCAGTGTCCTGAGTTGGAAATGTTCAGCAGGTGGCTAAAGATTGCAGAGCCAACCGTTAATATAAGGATGGATTGGAAGGTAGTTATGAATAAAATTTTGCGCATCATCACTTTCTTGCTTTTTTCAATGTTCTTCACCGCTTGCTCGGTGGATGCCCTGGCTACGCCAACCCCCGCCGGGGAAGCCGCGGGAAATGGCTATCCATATCCCAGCGCTGGTGAGGCATATCCGTCCTACCCGCTTTCGGTTCCGGGCAAAGAGGCCTTCGAGGCCAATGTGACGCCAAATGCACCTGCGCCCGAATTTTCAACAGATACCGGCGCCTTCACGATTAAGCTGATTTACCCGGATGGGGAAAAGCCGGTGCGAGGCTTGCAGTTTTTCGCCGCCGAGACCATTCCCGTTACGGAGATACCCGGCGGGTTTATCCCGGCATTGGATACGCTAAGGGCGCCAAGTGGGCAATCTGACAGCCAGGGCGTCCTCGTGATTTCCAATATTTTGCCCGGAAAATACGTATTGGCCTTGCTGACACCCCTTGGCCCGATCCTTGTGGAAGATCTCGCCACAGAGGAGTCCATTGTGTTTGATGTGCTGGCGAATCAGCTCACTGATCTGGGGGAAATCATCGTGTTGCTTAATGCGGATAAACTGGAACCCTAAAGGGGTGCATCCAAATTGGATTGATCAGAACCCTGGTGAACGTCGTCCTCACCAGGGTTTTTGATTCTGTTCATTTGCCTGATCCACGGGTAAAAAATCCCGGCCAATACAAATTCAAACAGGATGCCGAGGATGCGGGTCAGGATGGCGACGCTGCCAGCGGCAGAGGCGGGCATGACTTGGGCCAGGAGGAAGGCGAGGGAAATATCACTGACGCCAAAACTGCTGGGCAGGAAAATCGTGAGGGTACCGAGCGCACCCGAAAACGCCCAGGCCCCGATGATGAAGCTGAGGTTGGCGGGGTCAACCGGTTGAAAGGCGCGGATGATCTGGAGCAGCATGCCTCCGCCCATCAGCCAGGCCAATGCATAGCAGGCGAACCAGATCAGGATGGTGGGCAAGCGGACGGGCCACGGAAAGGCTTGTCCCAATCGCCCGGCCAGTCCTGCGATGAGTTTGGAACTAAAGGCGAGGAGGAAGGCCAGGATGACCATGACGGCTGGGAGGCTGGCGGCGATGGGGATGTGGAAACGGGCGGGGATCAGGAGTAGCCCAATGACTGCGCCAGTGAGAGCGATCATGCCCATTTCCAGCCCGCTGGCGACGCTGGTCAGGGTGCGCGAGACGCCCTCGCGTTTGTAGAGAATCAACCGGCCGCCGACGTACCAGAGGGTGCCGGGCAGTCGGCGGGCGGCGAGCGTGGCGGAGTAGATTTTGACGTGCGTCCAAAACGGGACGGCGGGGGCGACGGCGCGCATGATGGCGGCCCAGCCGAGGATGATTGCCCCGAGCGAGAGCCAGAACCACAGGATGGAGCTGAATAACGTCCAACGGTTGGCGCTTTGCAGGTACGGGATGATTTCCTCCCGGAACTGCCAGCCCAGCCAAAGCACGATACCCAGCCCGAAGGCCCAAAAGCCGAAGATGGCGGCGCGGATCAGGGTGGACTGGTGTTTCCTCGCCAGCGCGAGGACGGCGCGCGCGGTGGCCTCCCGCTTCTTCATGCCCCGTTGTCCGGCTGGCAGAGGTAGACGATACAGTTTGCCAGATTAACGGGGACGAAGACGGAGACGAAGAGCCGCGCCACCTTCGCCGGTGAGCGCAGGTACCAGCCCAGATCAGCGGTGGTGCGCGGCCATTCCCGCTCGTATTTCAGGGTACGGACAGTTTCCAACCCGCCCGCCGCGATCATCTTTTGCCAGCCCTGACGCGTGTTGTATCTCTGGAGCGGCTGCCCATCATCAAAAATTTCCCCCGTTTGCGCCACGTGTTTGATATTGCCAAAGAGGCCATAGGCGTTCGGGAGCAGGATGCAGGCCACTCCGTTGGGTTTGAGTATGCGGTGGATTTCGCGGATGCCGGCGTCGGGGTCCTGGTAATGTTCGAGGCTGCCAATGTGGGTGACGTAGTCAACACTGCCTGTCTTCACCGGTAATCGCTCGCCGTCGCTGACTGCCCAGCCTGAGGCGGGTGACTCCTCCCGAATGCCAATCCGCACCGCATCTTCGGCGAAATCCATGCCAATGGCGCGCAGCCCGCGTTCTTGGGCAAACTTCACCAGCCGTCCTATGCCGCAGGAAATGTCGAGCAGGGTCTTGCCGGGTTCCGGCTTGAGCAGGGAGATCAGCCAGAGATAGAAAGAGTCCCGCAGGAGGATGCCCTCGGCGGAATAGATCTCGTTATACCGCTCCTGGGTCTCGGCAGTGCTGTCCATGTGGGCGTGCCGGATTTCCTGCATCTAAAGCTCCCGCGGCTTATAAGCGCGCACCGTAACCAGCGGGCCGCGCAGCCCAATATTGGTGAGATAAAAGAGAGGGGCAGAGACTATCCGCGCAATCGGATGTTCCAGGATGCGCATGATGGCCTTGCGTTTGGCCGCCGGCGTTCCCCGCGCGGTCAGCCAGAAACGGATGCTGAGCACGAACGTCGGGTAACTCCCGATATTGCATTTCATCCCGATTGGGTTGAACCCGGTCGCGCCGAGGAATTTCCGCAGGGCTTCCAGGCTGAAGATATACAAATGCCGCGGCGCATCCAGCCCGGCCCAGGTTTCCCCAAACCATTTGGCATCCCAGCTGTCGAGATTGGGGACACGCATCACAAGCACTCCGCCAGGGGCAAGAATCCTGTGCAACTCAGCCAAACTGGCGCGTGGATCGTGCAAATGTTCAAACACGTCCCAGAGCGTAATCGCGTCAAAATGATTGTCCGGGAAGCGGGCGGCTTCGAGGGTTCCGGTAAATACATTGAGGCCGCTGTCCTGCGCAATCCGGGCGGCGTGTTCGTTTACTTCAACGCCAAAAAGCGTCCATTGCGGGTGCGCACGCATCCCGTTGAGGAACGTCCCCGTCGCACAGCCCACATCCAGCAGGCGTCCCCCCGGCTTTACATCCGTGATCATGCGCATCCGTTTGCCAATCCCATAGTTATAGGCTCGGCGTAACAGCCAGGGTATTTTTTGCTCAGCCAGGTTGGGCGTATAGGAGTCGTATTCGGGCGGGTAATGCGCCCCCATCTCGTTAAAGGTGGGGCGCGGGTTCTGGTACACCAGCGCGCATTGCGTACAGCGCACCAGTTGCGTGATCACGTCTGGCCGGTCCAGGAGTAAATCCGGCAAGCGGTGGATCACCTCAAAACCTGCGCTGCCGCAGTAATTACAAGTTGTCGTTTCCATGGGCTATTTGATGACCGGGATGACCACTACAAAAACCACGGTATACGCCAGGTTCTGGTCGGTGATGCGCCCATCCTGCTCCCCCCCCAGGGCGAAAATCTGCGTGCCCACCAGGGCGGTCCCAAAACCGTACCACTCCCCGGCGAGGGGATTGTCCAGGATTTGCCACGTGTCGCTTTGCGGCGTGTAATCCATCTGCGAAAAATTCCCATCGCTGGCCCCCTTCCCGCCGATCAGGTGAATTTTGTCGGCCAGGCTGACCAGCCCCAGGGTGTAACGGCCTTCGGGCAGGGGGGCAGCCTCGTTCCACGGGGAATCAGCGGGGTGGTCGCGCTCCGGGCTGTACATCCAATTTTCGGAGAATGCGGATTTGCCATCAAACCCACCTATCACGAAGATTTTCCCGCCGATTACGGCCGCCCCGCTAAAACCGCGTGCCGTGGGCAGGGAGCTTTTCTCCTCCCAGACATTCAGGTCGGGGTCAAAGGAGAATACCCGGCCAACGAAACTGGAGCCATCCCAGCCCCCGAATAAATACAATTTCCCCTCAAATGCAGCCAGGGAATAAGCGCTGAGACCCACCGGGAGCGCTGACCCCTGGGACCAGCTATCATCCCCTGGATTGTAGATTTCCAGGGACGCGCTCACCCCTCCGGATTCCACCTCCCCCCCGGGAACGTAGATGCGCCCTCCCAGTACGGCGGCTTGAATGTCCCTCACGGGAGTCGGCTTGGGGGCCAGGGTTTCCCATTGGGCGGTTGCGGGGTCAAATCGCAATAATTCACCGGTGGGCAGGCCATCCACTTCGCCGCCAATCACATAAATTGAGTCATTGAGGGTCACAGCCGCCAGCCCGGTGCGCGGCGAGGGGAGGCTGGCGTGTGCGTTCCAGCGGCTTTCGACCGTGACTTGTTCCGGGATGACGGTGGCGCTGGCGGGCGCGGCGGCCTGGATGGCGCGGAAGGCCGCCGTTCCCAGAATGATGAGGAGGAGGACGATGGCCGCGCCCAGGAGGAGGGGCCGGAGGCTGGGTTGGGTTGGGGCAGGTTGAAGGGGGGCAGGAGGCTCGGAGGGAGGCGGGGGTGCTTCGGCTGAAACGGGCGGCGCTGGGGAGGCGATCAGGTTATCCCGATAGGCGACCATGCTGGCTTCGGTGCGGGAGGTGACTCCCAGTTTGGCAAAGATGTTGCGCAGGTGCACTTTGACGGTGTTTGAGCTAATGTACAAAACCTGGGCGATTTCCTTGTTGCTCTTTCCGGTTGCAACCAGGGCCAGGATTTCGATTTCGCGTTCGCTAAGGTCTTGTGTTTCCGTCATGGGATGTGGGCTGGCCTGGGGGTAAGCGGCGGAATTATATCATCGGGGCAAGGGTGGGTAATTCGTGGCGGGCGGGCGGGGAGATTGTTTGTGCTAGAATCGGAGCCGAACAACTCTGGAGAAAAAGGGAAGATTGCCGATGTTGCGTGCATTGTTACTGTATCTATCCAAGGCGGGCTGGGCCAGGAAGCTGGTCACGCGCTGGCGGGTGGCCTGGCGGGTGGCCTCTCGCTTTGTGGCCGGGGAAACTCTGGGGGATGCGGTTCAGGCAGTGAAGGAGTTGAACAGGCGCGGCTACAACGTCACGCTGGATCACCTCGGGGAATATACATCGGATGAAGCCGCGGCCCGGAAGGCGACAGAAGACGTAGTAGCGGCGTTGGAGACCATCCACGCGTATCAACTGCGCTCCGGGATTTCGATCAAACTGACCCAAATTGGGTTGGCCATTGACAATGGCCTGTGCGAGGAAAACCTGCGCCGCATCCTGAACTGTGCAAGTGAGTACGGCATCTTTTTGCGGATTGACATGGAGGATAGCCAGTATCTGGAGCGCACGCTGGCGTTGTTTGAGCGCATGTTTGCAGAGTATGGTGCGGGCCAAGTGGGGATCGTGCTTCAGTCGTACCTGTTCCGCAGCGCAGACGACGCGGCCCGGCTGGTGGGCATGGGGGCGCGCATCCGTCTGGTGAAAGGGGCCTACAAGGAGCCAGCCGAAATCGCCTTCCCGGAAAAGAAGGATGTGGACACGGAGTTTGACAAAATTACCGACATTCTCCTGAGCGGCGCGCTGGCACAGGGTGCGCCGCCTGTCACCGCCGATGGACGCCAACCCCCACTCCCGGCGATCGCTTCGCATGATGATCGACGCGTGACTTACGCCCGCGCCGCCGCCGACCGGATTGGGCTGCCAAAACCCGCGGTGGAATTCCAGATGCTTTACGGTATCCGCCGGGAATTGCAGGAACAGTTGTTGCAAGCCGGATACCCCGTCCGCATCTATGTCCCATACGGGAGCGAGTGGTATCCCTATTTTGTGCGCCGCCTGGCCGAGCGTCCGGCAAACCTGTGGTTCTTCATTTCCAACCTGTTCCGCAAATAGGCATTTCGCCGAAGGAGTTCGTCCCATGCGAGAAATTTCGCCCGCAGAATTGGCGGAAAAATTGCGTGCTGAAGGGGAGGCTACGGCGCAATTTTTTGCGGCTATCCCGCAGGATGCCTGGCAGGATGTGCTCTATGCCGACGGGGAGGTCTGGACGGTGCAGCAGGTGTTGGCGCACATCACCCAGGCGGAGGGGTCTTTATTGCGGCTGTTCCAGCGTATTGTGGCCGGGGGTGATGGCGTGGTGGAAGGATTCGATATTGATGAGGCGAACCGGCTGGGTCTGGAAAAAATTACCGGGACCGGGCCGGCTGAATTACTCGCCCTCTTCCAGGCGCGCCGCGGGGATACGGTGGGATGGGTGGCGAAGTTGGCCCGCGCAGACCTGGAAAAAACAGGCCGCCATCCTTTCCTGGGTGTGACCACGGTGCTGGAAATGCTCAAGCTCCTTTACCGGCACACGCAACTGCATCAACGCGATATCCGCCGACTCCAAAACACGTCGGACTAAATCCCTGCACACCATGTCTGCTGACTTCTATCGGTTATTTTATCGTTATGCCTGGCTGCTCTACGGGCTGGGTGCCCTGTTGCTGTTTGCCCTCGGTGGTGGGCTGGCGCATTATCTGGGCGCTGATGCGAACCCGGGTGCGTATTTCGTCGGCCAACTCTGGGTGCTTTGCCTGCTCTTTGCCGGTTTCCTGCTCCATCGGTATTTTGACGATGCGCTGGGCGCGGAAAATCTCGGGCGCAAGGTTTTTCGCAGGGTTGCCTGGAAGCCGGCGATGTTGTATGGGGCCATGCTTTTCCTGACCGCTGGCGCAGTGGCGACCTTTTTCCTCGTGCGTATGGATGCCATATCGCAAAGTTTGCTGGTCTTGATGATCCTGGGCTTGGTTGTCACCGTACTTTACGCGACCCCGCCCACCCGCTTGTCCAATTCGGGTTATGGCGAGTTTGTATTGGCGCTGTTGATGGCCGCCGGGATTCCCACAATTTCCTTTTTACTCCTGAACGGGGAAATTCATCGGCTGCTCCTGTTTGTAACCTTCCCGCTTGTCCTGCTGAACTTGGTCATGTTGATGGCATTCGATTTCCCCGAATACGCCCGAAACCAGAAACAGGAGCGGACGACCCTGCTGATGCGGCTGGGCTGGGAGAATGGCATACTCCTGCACAACTTGTTGATACTTGCCGCCTTTTTCCTCCTGGGCATCTCGTCCCTTTTTGGATTTCCCGCCTTTGCCGTCCTCCCTACCTTCCTGCTCCTGCCCCTGGGAATATTTCAGATTTACTACATGTTTCGGATATCCGAGGGGGCGAGGCCCAACTGGAACGCCTTGACGATTGCCGGGATTTCCCTGTTTGGCGTACTGGCCTATATGTTTACCATTGCATTCTGGACGCACTGAGCCGCCGGGCTGGCCCTGAGCGAAGCCGAAGGGGGTCGCGCTCCCTTAGGCGTGCGAGTCCCAAAGCGATTCGCTGACCCCGTTTTCCCAATTTGCATAGCGGGCCATCACAAAGAGTGCGTCAGACAACCGGTTCAGGTAGGGCAGGACCAGCTCCCCAATTTTCTCGGACATTACAAGTGTAAGGACTTCCCGCTCGGCGCGGCGGCAGAGGGTGCGCGCCACGTGGAGGGCCGCGGCCCCCGGCGAGCCGCCCGGCAGGATAAAGTTTTGGAGCGGCCCCAGGATTTCATTTAGCTCATCAATGACATTTTCCAACGCCTCAATATGACGGGGTTCAATTTGGGGCAACGCGAATTTTTGTTTATCCTCTTCCAGAAAGCACAGGTCGGATCCAACATTGAAAAGCTGGTTTTGAATGGGGGCCAGGACCCCGGAGAGCCGGGCACCCACCCCCAGGGCTATCGCCAGCCCAATCTGCGAGTTCAGTTCATCCACCGTGCCATACGCCCGGACACGGGGGTGATCCTTGGGAACGCGCTGGCCGCCTCCGAGGGAGGTGGTTCCATCGTCACCCATCCTCGTGTAAATTTTCGTGAGTTTTGGCATGGGTCTCTTCCTGCCCTGATTATGTGGGCTGGGGGTGGGTGTGAAATCCGTAGAATGGTGCCGAATTATAGCAAAGGACGCAACCATGCCCCTTTGCATTCGTAAAGGAGACGAAAGGTGTTTCATCAAACGACGGAAGTGAGTAAGGAAGAAGTTGAGTGGTCGCATGCCGCCCAGCAGGGCGACGTGGAGGCTTTTACCAATCTAATTCAGCGGTACGAGCGTGCGGTCTACAATTTGTGCTATCGCATGCTCGGGAATGCCAATGATGCTGAGGATGCCGCGCAGGAGACCTTCCTCCGGGCCTACAAGGCCATCGGAAGATATGATCCTAGTCGCAGGTTTTCCACCTGGGTATTATCCATTGGCACGAACTATTGTATTGACCAGTTGCGCAAGCGGCGTCTGTTTACCCTTTCGTTGGATGATATGCCATTCCTGGATGTTTCCGAGGATGCGCCCGGCCCGGAAGGGACGATGGCGCTCCGTGAAAAGCAGGCAGAGATTAATGTCCTGCTTGCCCAATTGAACGGCAAGGATAAAGCGGCAGTGATTATGCGTTATTGGTACGACCTCTCTTACGACGAGATTGCAGAAACGCTCTCGCTGACCAACAGCGCCGTAAAGAGCCGCCTGCACCGCGCCCGCCACGCCCTCGCACTTGCGATGGAGCCGCAGGGAGGGCAGCCGCAACCTATCAAGGATCAGAGTATGCCTTATGAAGCACAGATCGTATGAAGAGTGGATCATGGCTGGTGAGCCGCTTTTGGATGAACAGCAGATCCAACTCAACCAGCATTTGGAGCATTGCGACTCCTGTCAGGGGCTTGCAAAGCGCTGGCGGCAGGCTGAAACCCTGATCGAGCGCGCGCCAGTTGTTGGCCCGGCAGCCGGTTTTGCGCTGCGGTGGGAGGCGCGTCTGGCGGAAGATCGGCGGCGCAAGGGAGTCTGGCAGTCGCTCGCGTTCCTGGGTTTGGCGGGGGCGGGGGCTGCGCTGTCCCTCTTTCTCTTCCTGGGTACGTGGGTTGGGCAGGTGCGGCCCGCGCCGGTCATTTCGAATTGGGTGGAAAAACTCACGGGGTCTGAGCGAATGTTTTCCGCCGCCGCGGAGGTGTTGCCCCGCGTCACCGTTCACGGTGTGGAGAGCATGTCCCTGGCCTGGATACCGGTTTTCTTTGCTCTGCTGGGGATTTCGGCAATCGTCTGGTTGAAACTGGTTCGAATTTTGGCGCGCTTCCACGGAGAACAGTCTTGCGCCTGATCAGGAAGACCGTTCTTGTTTTTGCGCTGGCGTCCGTGTTTTTGTGGATGCCCGTCCGCGCGCTGGCCGCCCCGTCCGAGGATGAAGTGGTCTTTGGCGGTACTTTCACGTTGGAAGAGGGCGAGTCGGTTGAAGGAAACCTGATCGTGTTTGGGGGGACGGTGGAGATTCAGGATGGCGCGTTAATCAACGGAGATGTGGTTGTCTTTGGGGGCAGGCTGACCCTGGCGGGTGAGGTGGGTGGGGATGTGAACCAGTTCGGGGGGGATTTGACCCTCGCGAACCCGGCGCATATCTCCGGGGATGTCAATACGGTCGGGGGTTCATTCAGCCGGGATGCTGATGTTCAAATCGACGGGGAGATCATCAGGGAGGCGCGCAATATTTCATTCGATGGGCGCAAGCCACAGACGCGCAGTTTGTCCTCGCTGGCGCTGAACGGTCTGTGGAAGTTGTTCCTTGTATTTGCTTTTGCGGCAGGCGCGGTCGTCTTCGTGCTCTTTTGGCCCGGCCAAACCGCGATGATGGCCAAAACCATCGTTGCCAATCCGGCCCTCGTCGGCGCAATCGGATTAATGATCCTGGCGGTGGCCCTGCCTGTATTGGCAGTGCTGGCGATCACGATCCTGTTGAGTCCGGTGAGCTTTATTGGCGTGGGGTTGTTGTTGCTTGCGGGAGCCGCCGGCTGGATCGGGCTTGCGCTGGAAGTAGGCACGCGGCTGGGTGCCATGCTGAACTGCCCCTGGGCGCCGGGCGTATCTGCCGGTGTCGGGGCTTTCCTGCTGGGCGCGGTATACCTCGGGCTGGATGCCATCCCGTGCTTTGGCTGGCTGCTCCAGTTTGCGCTGGCGATGATGTGCCTGGGGGCCGCCGTGCTGACGCGATTTGGAACGCGTCCCTATCCAACTGACGAGCCAGCGCCAGTGTTGGAAACTGTCGAATAAAAAAATCCCCGTCGCGACGGGGATTTTTTTATTCGACTCATATTGACTCGAAATCATTTCAGATATTTCAAAGACTCTTCGCATTCACCCGCCATCCCATGTCCTTCGCAAAGATTTATTCTCAATGTTTCAACTCTACCAAGATATTGAAGACTAAGGCAGTTTGAAACCCACATTGGCTGGATGGAGCCGCCTTCAAAGTAACTGCCTTCCCATTGGCAATGTTTTAATGCAAATGTCTCCCAATCTTTTTGTAAGATCAAAAGCGCTGAGTATTGAGACTCGCTCATGTGTCCTTGTAATTCATTAATCAAGGTCTCCAATCTGGCACTGGCTACTTCAACTCCTTGCCTTGCGCAATCGTTCAGTTCACCCTGCGTCATCGCTGCCTGCCCGCATGGATCAGGTGCGGATTCCCCTAACAGGGAAGGGGTAGTTGCGATAAAAGGTGTTTTGATTGATAAAGGTTTGTGAATCTCGGCTGATTCCGTGAGGTCAGATTGAATGACCGGACTGCAACCAACCAAGTAAAGGATGATGATCAAAGGCAAGATTCTGTTGACGTTCATCTTCTGGTTTTATTGGAAAATACGCCGCTAAAACTTCACCAAAAACGCCGTAAAGTACATAATCGCAATCCCGGCCAGCAGCCCGGCCACGTTGAGCCAGGTCACCAGCGCCGCGCCTGCCCGCTCGGCGTCCCGCCGCAGCATCATCCCGACTTCGTAGACGACTTGCCAGATCGCGCCCGCCCCGATCCCGAGGAAGATGACCGCCAGCAGGGGCGAGAAAGCGAACCCGCCGATCAGGGTGCCCGCGATGGCAGGGCCGCCGGAGATCAGCAGCATCCACAGAAACCAGCGCGTACCGGGGTTCTCGCGCGTCACCGGGGCGGCAATCCCGATCCCTTCGGTGATGTTGTGCAGGATAAAGCCGATCACGAGGAAAGAGCCGAGCGCGGCCTCCCCGAGGGCAAACGCCGCCCCAACGACCAGGCCCTCCCCCAGGTTGTGAAACCCAATCCCAATGGCGATCAGCATGGCGACAAAGAGCCGCCCTTGCGACGTAGTGCGGTCTGCCACGGATTTGCGGCTCCCAATGGCTGTGATCGCCAGCCAGGTGAGCAGCGCCATAAAGATGGTGAGCGGCAGACCCTGGAAGATGCCGGGCAATTCCGCCGCGACCTCAAACGATTCAAGGAAGGTATCCACCAGTAGGAAAATCAGCAGCCCAATGGTCAGCGAAAGGATAAAGCCCATGCCCTCACGCTTGAGCCTGCGCATGGCCGGGTACCAGAGCAATCCCAACCCAACCGGCACGATCCCGACGTACAGCCCCACCAGCGCATAGGCCCAAAACTTCCCGGCATCCAACGTGGGCGTCAGCGTAGCCAGCGCGACCTCCGCCTCGAAAACGGTGCCTGAGGTGGTAATGATCGCAATGGCATGTGGTTCGGTTTCCACCCACGGGTATTCGATGGTAATGACCGCCGTACCCAGCCGGTTTAGTATACGGCCCGGTGAGATGGAATATTGCCAGTAAGCGTCATCCACCTGTATCTGCGAGATTTCGACGGGGTCTGGGCCGCTGTTGGTCACGCGCAGCTCAAAGCCCGTTTCCGTCACGATCACGCGCTGAACACTCAAGTTCTCCACAGGCGGCAATTCAGATGTGGCCACCTGTACCGGGTTGGTCGTGATGAAGAGATAGATCAGTCCACCCAGCAGGATCAGCGGGACCACAACGGCCAGCCAGCCAGGGAGTCTTTTTGTTGCAGGTACTTTATCCAATTCTGTTGTAGTCATCTTAGCCCTCCAGCTCAAAGAAGCCCATCCAGCCCAACTCGCCAAATTCGCTCTGGTGGGCATGGAACATATACTTGCCGGGTTCAAACCCCTTGAACGACACTTCGATGATCCCGCGCTGCGCCTGGCATTGCATAATCGTATCCACCGTCCTGAGCGTGGGCGTCAACGTCGTGCCATGATCGTAGTAATCAAAAAAGTTGGCGTGGATGTGTATCGAGTTGATCGGGTCAAACTCGGTCAGGTTAACCAGGTAAATCCGCTGGAGCTTGTCGCCGGTAATTTTGATCGGCTCGTTCATGTAAGCAAAGGCAATCGTATTGGCGGCGTACACCTCGTTCTCCCCGTCAAAATTGGTGTCAAAGGAGTTCATCACCATCAGCATCTCGTTGACAGTCTTGTTTTCGGGATAGGTATGGTTGCGGGTTTTGGCGGCCCTCTGCTCGTCGCCGGTATATTTTTCCGGGTCAGGGTCAATCACGAAGGCCCCGTACAATCCCTTGAATATGTGGCGTTTGAACGGGAGCGCATGGCAATGATAAAGATGACACCCAAAAGGGGCCGCGTCAAACTCGTAAACTGTACTGCCCCCGGGTTCGATCAGCCCTGCCCCCACACCCGGCACCCCGTCCATCCGCGCACTGTGGATGCCGTGGAAGTGGATGGTGTGCGAATGTGAACCCGCATTGCTAAACTTAAGCCGAATCCGTTCGCCCTCAATACACCGGATCGACGGCCCCGGCACCTGCCCCACCACCTGCCCAAACCGCTGCGAAGCGGGCGAAGTCAGGCTGCCATACACCCACGCCGGAAAATACACGCCCGGTGCAATCTCAATATCCCGGTCCATGGCGATAAACTCATACTCCCGCAAAACCTGCCCGCTCTCCAGCGTGCTGAGCGTCCCGTAATCCCAGTCATATAACAAATCGTGGGGATGGAAGCGGTTGAAATTGTGATCCACCTCCCCGGTGGTGCCCATCCCCCCGTGGCCGGTGTGCCCCCCCTGGGCGTTCGCGCCGTTCACCGGGGTCCCGACCCCCATGGTGGGTCCCGCCCCGACATTTTTCAGCACCCCCCCCAACCCGGCCAGCCCGGCGAGGCTGAACAGACCCCCCTTCAGAAAATCCCTGCGATTCAATAAATTCTTCGTTTCCATAGCTGCTCCTCTTGCTGACTGACATTCCGAATAATCGTAGCATCGCCCCTTGCGGGCGCATTTACGGGGACAAGCCCCTATGCTACTCAATCACATCCACAAACACCTGTCCGGTCACGCGCGGGCCAAGCACCACACTCTCCTCCTGGCCGTCCACCTGGATCGTGAGATTATCGTCAAATGGCGAATATCCCGTGACTGAGATGCGTATCTGCGGGATCAGGCTGTGCTTCTCCAGGAAGCACAGGAGTTCCGGGTCGGTGTCGCGCACGCGTCGGATGATGGCGCGCTCCCCCGGGCGCAGTTGGCTCAGGGGGTACGTGGAAACTGGCGGGAGGGTGAGTTCCACCGTCGGGATCGGGTCCCCATGCGGGTCATGGAGGGGGTCGCCGAGCGCCTCAGCGATGCGCGCCTCGAATTCTTCCGAGATCACGTGTTCCAGCCGGTCCGCCTCGTCATGCACTTTGTCCCAGGAAAAACCGAGGATTTGGTGGAGGAAGAGTTCCAGCAGGCGGTGATGGCGCAGGATTTCCAGGGCGACGTTTTCGCCATCCCTGGTGAGCACGACGCCGCGGTGCTTTTCGTACTCGACGAGGGGCGGGTCCGTGCTCGAGAGTTTCTTGATCATCCCGGTAACGGACGCCGGTGCGACCTCCAGCCACTCGGCCAACTGGTTCGTGCTTGCCTTGCCGTGGGCGGCCTGGATTTTGTAGATGGCCTTGAGGTAATCCTCAATCGCGTGGGTAAGGTTTTCGCGCATGTTACTCCGCTAAAATTTAGGCTAGCCTAAATATATTTTTGATTGTATTCTGGTTCGGGGGATGTGTCAATGGATTTCCGTTGGTGTTTCTAAAAGCCCGTGGATGTGTCATTGCAAGGAGCGTCCTGAGCCTGTCGAAGGATGCCCCAAAGCAATCTGCCGTGCTCGTGCGAATGGATTGCTTCGGCGGAAAGTCATCGCCTCGCAATGACAAGAATCAAAAAGGCGGCCCAGATGAGCCGCCTTTGCGGAAAAATCGTGTAGTAGCGACGGTTCGGCTACGCTCACCACATGCTTTAGTCGCTTATGGAACGACTAAGAGCCTATCCGAAAATTAATGAGGAATCCAGGAAACCAGGAAGCGCTCCCGTTTTGGGCCTATTTCCTGCATTCCTGGTTTCCTTATAAAATATTCGGACAGGTTCTAAAGTCGTTACTACCCAAAAAATTCGGCGTCCGGTTCGCCCTGCACCATGCGGCGCACCGCCTCCACAATTTCCGGGTTGGCGAGGGTGGTGATGTCGCCGACATCCATCCGGTTCGAGATGGCGGCCAGCACGCGCCGCATGATCTTCCCGGAGCGGGTCTTGGGCATGTCGGGGACAATCCACACGTGTTTGGGGCGGGCAATTTTCCCAATCATATCCTCAATGGCGGCGATCACGTCTTTTTTGATCTGCTCGCTGGGTGCATACCCCGGTTTGAGGGATATGTAGATTTCGGGCATTTTCCCCTTGATTTCATCGTTCACCGGGACAACGGAGGCCTCGGCAATTTCCTTGACCATCAGGCAGGCGGACTCAAGCTCCTTCGTGCCCAGCCGGTGGCCCGCCACATTGATCACGTCGTCGATCCGGCCCAGGATGCGGTAATAGCCGTCGGGGGCTTCCATCGCGGCGTCGCCGGGGATGTAGGGCCAGTCGCGCCAGTCTTTGCTGTTGGGGTCGGTATTGAAGCGGGCAAAGTACGTCTGCACATAGCGCTCGCGGTCGCCCCAAATCCCCTGGAATTGCCCCGGCCATGGGTTCTGGATGACGATGTACCCGGCTTTGTTGGCACCGTGCGGCACCTGGCGGCCCTCCTCGTCCAATATTTTCGGGTGGATGCCGGGCATGGCCGGGCCGGCGCTCCCCGGTTTCATCGGGTGCAGGGCGGGCATGGTGGAGCACAGGAAACCGCCCGTCTCCGTCTGCCACCAGGTATCCACGATGACGGCGCTGCCTTTGCCAATGGCTTCGTGGTACCACTTCCACACTGCCGGTTCGATTGGCTCGCCGACCGTGGTCATGTGTTTGAATTTGAAATTGTATTTTGCCGGTTCATCCGGCCCGGCTTTGCGCAGCATGCGGATCGTGGTCGGTGCGGTGTGGAAGATGTTGACGTTGAGTTGCTCGGCGATGCGCCAGGGCCGCCCGGCATCCGGGTAGCTCGGCACGCCCTCATACATCACAGAAGTGGCCGCCAATGCCAGCGGGCCATACACGATATACGAGTGCCCGGTAATCCAGCCGATGTCGGCCATGCACCAGTACACATCCTCCGGGTGAATATCCTGCACCAGCTTGGATGTCCCCGCGGCATAGGCGAGATAGCCGCCCGTCCCATGCTGGCAACCCTTGGGCCGCCCGGTGGTGCCGCTGGTATACATGAGGAAGAGCGGGGCCTCGGCCGCCATTGGGACAGGTTCCACCCGCTGGCCGCGGTACCCCCGGAGAAGGTCGTAGACGAGGTGGTCGCGCCCTTCCACCAGCGGCGTTTCGGACGTGTATTTGCCGGGGAATCTCTGCCAGACGAGCACGGTCTTGACTTCCTGGCCCTCGGCAGAGGCGGCGCGCACTGCTTCATCGGCCTTTACTTTGTGGTCAAGCAGGCTGCCACTGCGGTAGTAGCTGTCCATCGTGATGATGGCCTCGCTCCCGGAATCGGCGGCGCGCTCCCCGCAGGCCTTGCCGCTAAACCCGCCAAAGACGACGGAGTGGACGACCCCCAGCCGGGCCAGCGCCAGCATCGTGATCGGCAGTTCCGGCACCATCGGCATGTGGATGGTCACGCGGTCACCCGCCTTGAGGCCGCAGAAATCCCGCAGGAGGGCGGCAAACTCGTTGACCCGCACATATAGCTCCTGGTAGGTGAGGACGGCGTGTGCGTCCTCCTCCGGCTCCGGCACCCAGATGATGGCCGCCTTGTTGCGGTGCTGGGCCAGGTGCCGGTCCACGCAGTTGTAGCTGGCGTTGAGCTGGCCGCCCACAAACCACTTCCAGGCCGGGGCGTCGCTCGTGTCCAGCGTGGTGTGCCAGTATTTATTCCAGGTCAGCAGGTCGGCATATTCCTTGAAGCAATCGGGGAAATGCTCGAGGCTGAACCGCTCATAAATCCCGGCGTCGGTCATGTTGGCCTGGGCGATAAAACTTGCGGGCGGATGAAAATACTGTTCCTCCTGCCAATGGACGGCAATGGCGGCTTCACTTGTGCCAGAAATTTCCTGTTCGCTCATTATTCCTCCGGGAGAAATGGGGTGGTGGCCGAAATTATAGCAGAGGCCCCCCGGGGGATTTGCCGGGTTCACTAGGGGCCGCGCGCCCGCACAGGGTACGCGTCCCCCCGCGAGGCCCGGCAATCTCTGGTCAGCAGTTGCGCCGATGGCTTATACTACGCCATCCGCTCCGCACGCGGGACGGGCGAAGAAGTCCTGTTTTCAAGGAGGCGCCATCGGAAAATTTCAGCACTTACCGCGCAGGAATGCACCGCAGTTCACCCCCCATCCTTTCCAGGAGAAGAAAACATGAAACGCAACCTGACCATCCTTTTTTCGCTCATCATCATGACCAGTATGATATTGGGCGCATGCACACCGGCGGCTGACCAGCCGGAAGCCACTGAAGCCGCCCCGGCTTTTAGCGGTACCGCCACCATCACCTTTGTCCAGGAACCGGATACCCTCAGCCCGCTCTATACCGGCATGTGGTTCTCCAGCATCACGCGCGATCTCTGGCTCAAGGGCTTGTGGTCGTTTGACGAGAACAATCAGGCCGTGCCCGAAATTGCCGCCGAAATTCCCACCGCTGAAAATGGCGGCCTCAGCGCGGATGGCAAGACCATCACCGTCCACCTGCGCGAGGATGTCACCTGGAGCGATGGCACCCCGCTGACCGCCGACGATTTTGTGTTCAGCTACGACATGATCATGTCGGACAAGAACATCGTTTCCGGACGCTATCCCTATGAGGATTATGTCGCCAGCGTCACCGCCGCAGAAGCGCACACGCTTGTGATTACCCTCACTGAGCCGTTTGCCCCGTGGCTGGCGACCATCTTCCAAAGCTGGGTGCTGCCCAAGCACATCCTCCAGCCCGTCTTTGAGGCCGAGGGTACGTTGGACAATGCCGACTGGAACCGCAATCCCACCGTGGGCGTCGGCCCGTTTGTCTTTAGCGAGTGGGAATCCGGCAGCCATATCATCTTCAAAGCCAATCCCAACTGGGTGCACCCGGCCAAACTGGCGCAGATCGTCATCCAGATCGTGCCGGATGATGCGGCACAGGAAGCCGCCATTATCGCCGGGGATACCCAGATCGGCGTGTTCCTCTCCTCCGACCAGATCCCGACGCTGGAAGCGGATGGCACTGTGAATGTGGTCGCCGTGCCCTCCGGCTATGATGAAGGCTGGTTTATGAACGTAAACCCGGAAACGGCGCACCCCGCCATGCTGGACAAGAATGTCCGCCTGGCGATTGCCCTGGCCACCGACCGTTTCACGATCGTCAAAGACCTGCTGAATGATCAGATCAACCCGGTAAATGTGACTTTCTGGGATGCCACCTCCCCCTATGGGAACCCGAACCTCACCGCCTATCCCTATAATCCGGATGAGGCCAACCGCCTGCTCGATGAGGCTGGCTGGGTGGATACCAATGCTGATGGCACCCGCGATAAAGACGGCGTTGAGCTGATCTTGCGCTACATCACCAACACACGCGAACTGCGCAAGAACGTCCAGGCCGTCGTCCAACAGCAATGGTCGCTGGTTGGGATCGGCGCCATCCTGGAGAACCATTCCAGCGACATCTACTGGAACAGCTACGCCGAGGGCGGCCCGCAGGCACAAGGCTTGTACGACATCGCTGAATATTCCAGCGTCGGTTCCTTCCCTGATCCTGAAGCCTCATCCGGCTGGCTGTGCTCGGAAATCTCCAGCGCCGACAACCCGGATGGCGCCAACTGGCAGGGTGTGTGCATTGAAGCCCTGGATGCCCTGCTGAAAGAGCAGGCCACCACCCTCGATACGCAGACCCGAATTGATCTGTACCACCAGATTGCCCAGATCATGTATGACGAAGTGCTGTATGTTGGCATCTGGCTGGACCCCGATCTCTGGTCGATCCACAACACCCTTTCCAACGTCACCCTCTCCGGGGCATCGCCGTTCTGGAATGCCGCGGACTGGGAATCCTCCAAGTAATTCAAGCGTGAAAGTGGCCCGCCGGGCATAGTCCGGCGGGCCACCTTTTTTGCACGCGGTACCACTTCCCGGATAGCTGAGGTTCCACGACCATGACAACCTACCTCCTGCGCCGCCTCGGTCAGGCGATTCCCCAACTCTTTATCATCAGCATTATCCTCTTTGCGATGATGCAAGCCTTTGGGGACCCGGTAGCGACCCTGGGGGCGCGCACCCCCCCGAAACCGGAAGACAAGGAACGCCTGCGCCGGATGCTGGGGTTGGATCAACCCATGCACATCCAATATCTCACCTGGCTGGTCGGCAACGACTGGCAGAAGATGGACATGGATGGGGATGGCATCCCGGAAACGCCCGGCCCGCGCCAGGGTATCCTGCGCGGGGACTGGGGCAACTCGCTGGTGACGCGCGAGCCGGTGCTGGAGATGATCGGGGATCGCCTGCCGAATACCCTCCTGCTGATGGGGGTGACAGAGGTGGTCATCATCGTGCTGTCGCTGACCATCGGGATTTATTCCGCGCTCAGGCCGTATTCCTGGTTTGATAATCTCATCACCACGTTCTCATTTATCGGCTTTTCAATGCCCGTTTTCTGGCTGGCGCTGTCGTTGATGTATCTCTTTGCCGTCAATTTTCGGCGTTGGGGCTTGCCATACCTGCCCACCGTAGGGATGTTTGACCCGCAGGCAGGCAAGACCGCCTGGGAACTGGTCAAGCACATGGTGCTCCCTGTGACCACGCTGGCGATCATCAGCATCGCCGGGTACAGCCGGTTTGTGCGTTCGAGCGTGCTGGAAGTGCTGAGCCAGGATTATGTGCGCACCGCCAAGGCCAAGGGGATGCAGACCCGGCGTGTGATCTGGCGGCATGCCCTGCCAAACGCCGCCCTGCCGTTCATCACCCTGATCGGGCTGGACATCCCGTTCCTGCTGGCCGGGGCCGTGGTGACGGAACGCATCTTTGCCTGGCCGGGGATGGGGCGGTTGTTTATTGACCATTCCGAGCGGGCGGATTTCCCCATGCTGATGGGCATCCTGATGCTCATCGCCCTTGCCGTCGTCCTTTTTCAGATCATCACCGATTTGGTCTATTCGCTGGTTGATCCCCGGATTCGGTTGGGCTGAGCCATGTCGAGTCCCCCCACCCCATTGCTCAAGGAATTGCCCGTTGATGAACTTTCCTATCGTCCCGTCACCCCCCTCGGGCTGACCGTCCGGCGCTTTCGCAAACATCGGATGGCGATGTTTGGCCTGGGCCTGCTGGTGCTCATGGGGTTGTATGTCAGCGTGGGGAGCCGGTTTTCCCAGGGGTACTGTACCCCCTTGAACCAGGACCTCTCCGGGGAGGCCTGGGCCAACTGCAACGACACCAGCCTCAGGCTCCAGCCGCCCTCCCGGGCGCATATTTTTGGGACCGATGTGATTGGGCGGGACATTTTCGCCCGCACCATTTACGGGGGTCAAATCTCCCTATTGATTGGGATTTCAGCGGCGGTGTTTGAGGTCGTCCTCGGCGCGCTCGTTGGCGCGGTGGCCGCCTACTATGGCGGCTGGGTGGACAGCGTTCTCATGCGCTTCACCGAGGCCATGCTGAACATTCCGAGCCTGTTCCTCCTGATCATCGGGGCGCACTTTTTTGGCGAGGGCGTCCCTTCGTTCAATTTCTTCGGGCGGGAGCTGGCGGGCGGGGTGCTCGTGATCATTGTCGTGATCGCCGCCACCTCATGGATGGGGCTGGCCCGCATCGTGCGCGCCAACATCCTCTCCCTGCGCGAACGCGATTATGTCTCGGCTTCCCGCGCCCTGGGGGCCTCGGATGCCCGCATCATTTTCAACCACCTCCTGCCCAATACCATCGCCCCCCTGATCGTCAGCGCGACATTGGGGGTTGCCAGCGCCATCATCTCGGAGGCGTATGTCAGTTTCCTCGGGCTCGGGGTGCAGGGGGCCACGGCCACCTGGGGGAACATGCTGGATGGTGCGTACCAATATTTGGAGAGCGCGCCCTGGCTATGGTTCTTCCCCGGCACGCTCATCCTCCTGACCGTGCTGGGTATCAACTTTGTCGGCGACGGCCTCCGGGATGCGCTGGATCCGTTTAGCGCCAAAAGGTTTTAGCTCACATGAAAACGCTCTTCGCCATCGGTGGCGCGGCCAATGCCGAAGACCCCGTGCTCTTTCGGGAATTCATCCGGCGGGCGGGTGGGGAGGCGGCGCGCCTGGTGATCTTCCCGCAGGCCTCCATCCTGGCTGATACCGGGGAATATTATCGGAAAATATTCAAGGACCTCGGGGTTCACCGGGATCCCGTTGTTTTGGAGTTTCGCGCCCGCCCGGAGGCGGATCTGCCCCTCCATCTGGAAGCCGTCCGGGCGGCAACGGGCATCTTCTTTGCCGGGGGGACGCAGATGCGGCTGGCGGCGCTGTTTGGGGGGACGGCGCTGGAGGCGGAACTGCTGGCCGCCTACCAACGCGGGGCCGTGGTGGGTGGGACATCCGCGGGGGCGGCGATCCTCTCGAGGGTCATGCTGGCTTATGGAAAGGGCGGAGCCACGCCGCGCGAGCGGATGGCGCAGTTTTCACCGGGGCTGGGGTTTGCAGACCGGATCATCTTTGACCAGCATTTCCGCCAGCGGGACCGGCTGGGGCGGCTGGCGTATGCCGTGGCGATGCACCCCGGCTATCTCGGCGTGGGTGTGGATGAGAACACGGCGGCCATCATCGAGGATGGGACGCATTTGACCGTAGTGGGCAGGCATGCGGTGACGATTGTGGATGGGCGGTCGGTGACGGCCAGCAACGTGGCCGAGGTGGCGGGGTCACGGCCCGTTGCCATCAGCGGGTTGACGGTGCACGTGCTGACGGCGGGGTGTACGTACAACCTGAGGGATCGGGAGGCTCATATCCCCCGCCCGGCCCTTGAAGGATAGGTTCGCTGTCAGGGGCGGGCTATTTTGTATAAAAAATCTGGAGTTTATTCAAATCCAGTGTGGTGATGCCATCTTCCGGGAGCAGGGCCACCAGCCCCACCTCGCCCTGTCTGTCCACGACGAGGATGATTAACTGCGTGGGGGCCGGGTGGAGGCAGTCCAACTCCATCGCCACGTTGAGGAGGCTGGCAAGGGCGAGTGCATCCGTCGGGCCGTCCCATTGCGCCCAGACGTTGACTCCCGAATCATCAATCACAAAGTAGAAACTGACGTTTTCCCGCTCCAGCGAGAAGTGCCGCTGGATTTTGGCGCGCGTCTCCTGCCAGGTGCAGGCTCCGGCTGGGGAAGCCGTCGCTTTGGCAGGAGGCACATTGCGTACATAGCCGATCTGGAAGGCGCGCTCAACCGCGGCCAATTGCGCATCGGTGGGTTCGGCAGCGGCAGGGAGGGAGGCAGGGTCCACCTGCCCGGAGAACCAGCCGTTGTACCGGGAATCCACGACGATGGGGTCAATTGCGGTGAATAGATACCCGATGCAGGCATCCCGGGCGGCGAGGGACTGGCTGACGCTGGCGGCGTGGCGTATGGCCAGGCTGACATTCTGCTCCAGTTCATCCTGGGCTGCATCGGGATTCAATTCAGGATCGACGTACCAGAGCACGAGCGCGTTCGTGTCCTCGAGGGTGTTGTAGCTCGCTTCAAATTCCGCAAACGGAAAATCCTGGCGGATTTGCACGAGCACATCATCAGCGTCGCAATCCGGGGTGGGCGTCAGGGTGGGGGCGGGGGTGTCGGTGGCGGTGGGTTCCGGCGTGTGCGTGGATGTGGGGGTGGGTGTGGGAGTATCGGTCGGCGTGGCGGTCTGCGTCGCCGTGTTGGTGGGCAGGAGGGTGACGGTAGGCAGGGCGGGCGTTGTGTTACAGCCTGCCAGCATCGTGCCGATCAGGGCCAGCCAAAGGACGGGAAATGGACAGTGCTTCATGGTGACACCTCCTCGAAGACAGGTGCCGGCGGGGACGCCATGCCCCGCCCGCCAAGCGGGATGATCAGGGCGAGGGCGGCCAGCAGGATGATCCCAAAAACCATATTCATCCCGCGCCCGCCGACGCCCTCCAACAGCAGCCCTCCCGCAATGCCGCCCACCGCCGAGCCAAACCCGAAGATCATGGCGGCGAACAGACCCTGCGCCGTGGCGCTCAAACCGGGAGGCGCATTCTCGTCCGCATACGTCACGCCAACCAGCCACATGGCCGGGAAAACGAAGCCGCTGGCAAATTGGATCACGAGCACGGAGGCGGGCGTGGCCGCCAGCCCGAATAAAATCAGCCGGACGCCGGACATGACCATGGCAAAAACGAGCAGCGGGTACGATCCGAATCTTTTGAGGAGGCGGCTTCCCAGGAAGAAAATGGGGATTTCCAGGAGGGTGCCGTGCATGAGGGCGATGCCCGTCAGGGCCTCATCCGCCCCGAGTTCCCGGAGGTAGGGATAAAAATAGTTGATCTGCATCGGCACGGCGGCGCCTCCTAATAATGCGATGGTGAGGAAGATGATCCACCGGCGGTCGGTGAGGAGCGGGCGGAATTTCCCGCCGGTGAAGGCCGTACGGTGGGCCGGGTTGTGCACCAGTTTCCAACTGACCATCAAGGCGAGACTGAACATTGACGCCGCTCCCCAGAAAGCCAGGTTCAGCCCGTATTTCATGATCAGCCAGCCCGCGAGGGGGGCCATGAGCCCAAAACCAAGCGTGCCCCCCAGTCGGATGCGCCCATAATGTTCCTTCCCGGCCCCCAGCATGTGCATGGCCGCGCTGTCGGCCAGCGAGGTGACCGGGCCGAAAAAGATATTGAATATCACGGCGATGCCGAGGATGAGCAGGAAGGCGCTGATGAAGGGAAAGATCAGGAGTGCCAGTATCCCGCCGATGAGCGCTGTGCTCATGATCAGTTTGTGGCGCTGGGCGCTGTCCGCCAGCCCAGTCCAGAAGGTTGCGGCGGCCATCGTCACGAGGGGTGTGATGCCAGTGAGCAGGCCGATCTGGACGCCATCCAGGCCCAGGCTGCGGTAGTAGGGGACGAGGAATGGGGCGACAAACGCAAACCCGCCGAAGAAGAGCAGATTGAAAGTAAACGGCCAGGTTTTTTTCATGGGTTCCCGAGTGGGTGGCGGGGCGCGGGCAGGACGCGGCCTCAGGGGGGAGGGTATCCCGCGGGCGGCGCGCCACCCCAGGGGTCAGGCGGCTCCGGGAACCTGGCCCGGTTTTTTCATTGGGAGAGAAAAACCGAGTTGGCGTTGGATTGTTTTTCCCGTGAGAGCGGGATGGTGAAATTAATGCTGCTGCCCTCGCCTTCCACGCTCTCGGCCCAGATGGCCCCGCCGTGCAGTTCGACCATATATTGGGCAACGGAAAGCCCCAACCCCATGCCGCCATGTTTGCGGCGCATGTGCCCCTCGACCTGGTAAAACCGTTCGAAGATGCGGGCGAGGTCTTTTTGGGGGATGCCGATCCCGTTGTCAATCACGGAGATTTTGGCGGTGTCTCCCTGGATTTTGGCGCTGACGAGGATTTTTCCCCGGCCCTCTTCGGTGAAGGCGAGCGCATTTTTGAGCAGGTTGTGGAGGACGATGCCGAGTTTTTCCTCGTCGCCGAGGAGGGCGGCGTCCGGTTCGGGCACCGAGTGGCGCAGGCTGATTTTCCGCCGCTGGGCGGGCTCGTTGAAGCGCTGGAGGGCGCTTTCGATCAGGGTGCGCAGGCTGATGGCTTTTTGCAGGAGGGGCGCGTTTTTGCGGTCAAAATGGTTGACCGTGGTGAGGTTCTCGATGATCTCTTTGAGTTGGGTGGCGTTGCGCTCGATGGTGACGAGGTGCTCGCGCACGTCGCGGTCGGCGATCTCCTGAAGCAGGGTGGTGTGGCCGATGATGACGCCGACGGGGGTGCGGAGTTCGTGGGAGGTGATGGCGATAAATTCGGATTTCATCCGATCAAGGTTGGCGAGTTCCTCGTAGGCGGTCTGGGTGCGGTTGAGCAGGTGGGCGTTGTAGATGGCGACGGCGGTGAGGGATGCAAGCGTTTGCAGGATTTCGATGTCTTCGGGGCCGAAACCGCCCGCCCGGTGGTTGGTACATTCGAGCACGCCGATGGTCAACTTCTGGTAAGAGAGGGGGACGGCGGCCATGCTGGTGACGGGGGCCGGGAAATGGGCGGCTAGGGCGGGGTGGACGAGCGGGGTTGTGCCTTCCTTGCGGGCGACCTGCGGGGCGGCTTCACGAAAGGCCTTCCCCGTGATCCCGGCCTCGGCGGGGACGGCGACATTTTCGAGGGCAGCGCGCAGTTGCGGGTGGCGCGGGAACCAGGAGGCTGCGACGTAGCGGAGTTGTTTATCGGCTTCGTCAAAGAGGAGGAGCGCGCCGCCTTCGGCTTCGCACAGGTCAGCCGAGACATCCACGATGGACTGGACGAGATCATCGAGGTCGTCAAAGGAACTCAATTTGCGGCTGATCTCGACCAGTTTGGCGGCTTTTTCGGGGTGCATGGAGGCGGGGGTTGGGGCGGCGGGGAGGTGGGCGGAATTATAGCATGGGGGTTTGGGCGGGCAGGCGCGGCGGGTGAGCCAAAGGCTGGAGGAAAGTGTTCAGTCTTCAGTAGTCGGTAGTCATGTGACAGTCACTTTGCGAGTGACTGTCACCTTAAACGGGGACAAGCCCGTTAGGTATGCGCTCGTTGGTGAAATACTGACTATGGCGCACTAATGCCAGTAATCGTAAGACAAGGCGACACAACCTGTGCCGCCTTGTCCTTTGGGAGGGTTGGGATGAGTCTACGGCTTGCAGTTAATTACAGTGATGCCGCCATAAACGGGCGAGCTGCTGCTCGACGTTGCATTGGCCGCCGCGATGTAATACGTCAGCGCGCCGCTATAAGAGCCAAGCGACGCATTGCTGTAAATGACGGCACTCCATTGATTACCGACGTCCTGGGTCATCGCTGCGCTGAACCAGCCGCTCGTGCCGCCAACCTCATAAAACAGCGTTGCGCTGGTTGCATTGGCAATTGAAATACTGATCGTTACAGATTCGGGCGCGCCACAACCTGGAACATTATTAAGGGTCGTCCCGGAAGCCGTCGGCGTCTGGAAAGAAATTGCGAGCGGCGTCGGGGTGGCTGTGGGTATGGATGTCGCGGTGGATGTGGGCGGCGTCGTGGGTGTAGGCGTGGCGGTGGGTGTGGGTGTTGATGTCGCGATGGGTGCTGGCGTCAATGTGGGGCTTAGGCTCAGTGTTGGCGGCGCCGTGGGTGTTGGTGCGGAACCGGAGGTAATTGGATTGAAGAAGGTTGACGCGGGAATCATGCCGGTATATGTCTCGATGTGGAGGTTGTACAAGAGCCTGAAGTCGGCGCCATTAGCCGGGAAGATCTGCAGGAAATAGCTGGTACTTTGATCAGGCGCGGGGAAAAAGTCCAGCCAGTGCTGCGTGCTGGCCGTGCGGCTCCTGGCCATCAACTGGCCGTTGCTATCCACAATGGCGACCGCGAAGGGAATGTCCAGCGTCAAGTTCACTAACACCTTCATCCCGTCGGGTAATCCACCGTTAGTGCAATCAATCTGTTCCGGACACGCTATCTCGGGGAAATTGGCGTTCGAGGACGCGCCCTCCACTAGGTTGATGGGGATGTCAAAGGTAAATGGGCCAGACGGCTCGGTCACGGTGGTTGAAGAGAAATCCGTCAATATGATCTTGTCACACGGGTTGCCGATACCGTCGCCGTCGTCGTCATCCTCCAGGTTTGAATTAGCGGTCTCGGGGCAGTTGTCGGTGGCATCCGGCACCCCGTCGCCATCGTCGTCGTTGTCGCACGGGTTGGCAAAGCCGTCGTTGTCAAGGTCATGGTTGTCGAAGTGCGCGATGTCCGGGCACTTGTCCACCACATCGCCGACCTTGTCGCCGTCGCCATCCTCTTGAAGGGGGTTGGCGATGTCCGGCGCATTGTCGTTGGCATTATCTTTGCCGTCGCCGTCGCGGTCATCGTCGCACAGGTCACCGAGGCTATCACCGTCACTGTTGAGTTGATCGGAGTTGTCTACGGTGGGGCAGTTGTCATACGCGTCGTTGATGTAATCGCCGTCACTGTCCTGACAGGCGTCGCCCACTCCATCGCCGTTAGAGTCTTCCTGACCCGGATTGGCTTTATAGGGGCAGTTGTCGGCACCTGTTAGTAGAGGACCCTCGTCTGGGCCGTCCCCGTCTGCGTCCAGGCTGTCTTTGTCGCCGTCGCCATCAATATCATCGTCGCAGGCATCGCCCTTGCCGTCGCCGTCGGTATCGTATTCTTTGTATTGAGTAGCGAAGAGTGGACAGTTGTCGTCGTAATCAAAAATTCCATCGCTATCTTTGTCCTGGCAGGCATCCCCGATCCCGTCGCCGTTGGAGTCGGCTTGATCTGGATTGGGCTGAGTAATGCAGTTATCAACGGGGACGGCGGTCCCATTAACATCGCCATCGTCATCAACACCATCGTTGTCGAGGTCGAGATCGCAGGCATCGGCCATGCCGTCTCCGTCAGAGTCTTTTTGGGATCCATTGGCGGCTAGTGGACAGTTGTCATTTTGGTCGAGCACGCCATCTTTGTCAAAGTCCTGCGGTGGCGCTCCTTCGTTGATGCCGTCGCAGTTTGGGTCGGGGTTCGTGCCCAGCCCGACCGCGGCGTAGGCGTTGGTCACGATGCAGGCGTCAAGCGGTGTGAAGCCGGCCGCGATTCCGTCAGGATGTGTGGGCCAGTAATTCGCCCAGTTCACGATCGCGTTGCGCGCGCTCATGAAGTCCGAACTTGGCACGAGGCCGCTGCTGAAGATCACGCCGAAGTAAAGGATGGTGGCTTTGCTTGCGCCTATGCCGGACTTCATGTCGTACCCTTGGAAATTTCCGCCGGCAGTGAGGAGAAAGGCGGCCTTGTTATGGATGCCGCCCATGGAATGAACTTCGCCCCCGACGATGTACTTGACCATGTGATCGGGGTCGCCACGGCAGGGGTTGCTCATGTCGCGTTGGGCGTTCTTGCAACTTGCAGCAGCAGCAGGGGAGCCTTCGCCAAATAACCAGTCCGTCACACCCACGCTTTCGGCAGCCATATGGGCCATAATGTCAGCGAGACTCTCGTTCAGCGCTCCCTGCTGATTGGCCAGGCTAAGCCCGATAGTGCGCGCAACAACGGCGTGTGTGTATTCGTGGTTAACAATATCCGCCGTGGTCATGCCATCGCCGAATTGCATCATTTTGCACCCTTGATCCCAGCTGGCATTCTGCCAGGGGTTGCCCACGTGAATAAACATCTCGATCTCGGTGCCTTTGCCGTCGTACGAGTCCCAGCCATAGGAGCTATAAAAACTGTACGCATCCCGAATGTTGTTGAAGGCCTGATAGCCCTCGGCGTCAGGCTCTGGGTTGGGATTTGGGAACTGCGCGTCAAACACGCCATCTTCGTCAAACCACTTTTCGTTGTTGGTCCAATTCCAACATCCGTCGTCTGTGTTATTCAAGCCGGATTCGAGATCGAGATTGAATCCATCCACACTGCCCGGCTCTTGGTACAGCACGGCTCCGCTGACTGCGTCCACGAGCAGCGCGGCCGAGTTGGACCCGGCCACGTTCACCTGCCAGGCCAGGTGGGTTTCTTTATCCTCGAAGCCAAGCAGGCCTAAGTTTAGGTAGCGCAGTTGGGTCTCGCCGATGACGCGCGCGTTGGGGCCGGCGGTCATCAGGGCGATGGCCTCGGCCTGCTGGGCCGTGAGTCCCGCTTCGGGCGACACGTCAATATCGGGGATGTAACCGCCGATAACCTGACGGACTCCTGCCTCGTTAATCTGCACGCTCAACTCGGCCAGGTAAACCGGAATGCCCTCATGCAATTGTTGGAACCAAAATGTGCCGCCATCCGGCGAGCGACGGCTGTATTGCAGTTCGTTGGCCGGGTCGTCCAGCCGTAGGAGGCCGCGATATTCGTTGAGAAACCATTGCGCCCGGGACAGATTGTCGGCACCACTCTCGGGCGGCAGGCTGGCGGTGAAGGAGGCATAGCGCAGCGCGCCGCCGTCTCCCACCTGGATAGTCGGTGTGATCGGCGAACTCTGGTAGAGGCGGGCGATGTCGGCGGCCTGACTCTGATCGCGCGGGTCAATCACGCCTGAATCAGGCACGGGCGTGGCAACCGGCGGAGTGAAGCCCGGAAAATTGCAGGACTGCAAAATGACCGTCAGCGCTATCGCGGAAAAAATCAGTAAGAGGATCTGCTGATTGCGAAAATCGTGTGTCTTGTTCATGGCGCTCTCCCTAAAAGCTGGAAATGGTAAGAGTAAAAATATGTTTGCGTTACTATACCTCAGATTGTGCTTGAGTGAGGAAGCAAAGGGCGGGAGGGTATAGAATAAAACTGTAGGTGGCTTTCCCGGCCTGGCGTAACCAGCCGCTTCAAAGCACGCATTCTGCGCATTATGAGAAAACTTGCCTATACTTTTGCGCGACACCTGGCTCCCCTGCCCACCAGCCCTCAAACCCCCCAATGGTATAATGCCAAACGTCACAATCCCAGGCAACTGGCCCCATTTCAGGAGTATGAAATATGTCCGGACATTCCAAGTGGTCAACGATCAAAAGAAAAAAGGGGGCCGCGGATGCCAAACGCGGCCAGGTGTTCACCCGCATCTCCCGCGAAATCGTCATTGCAGCCCGTGAAGGCGGCGGCGATATGGAGGGCAATATGCGCCTCCGGCTGGCAGTGGATAAGGCCCGCGCCGCCAATATGCCCAAGGATAACATTGACCGCGCCGTCAAACGCGGTACCGGGGACAGCAAGGACGGCAATGCATACGAAGAAGTGACCTATGAAGGCTATGGCCCCAGCGGTGTCGCCCTCATCCTCGAAGTGGTCACCGACAACCGCAACCGCGCCGTGGCCGACCTCCGGCACATCCTGAACAAGGGCGGTGGCGGGCTGGGCGAGGGCGGCTCGGTGGCCTGGCAGTTTGCCCGCATCGCCTATTTTGCCCTGCCCGCCGACGCGGCTGATTTCGACAAAGTGTTTGAGCTGGCGGTGGAAGCGGGGGCCAATGATGTCACCACGGACGATGAAACCATTGAAATCACGGGCGATGTCACGTCCTTTAAACATATTATGGAGGCCCTCAAGCGCGCTGGCCTTGAACCGGATGAAGCCGGCATGAAAATGGTGCCTGAGCACGAGCTCCATCTCGACACCGAACACACCCTCAAAGTGATGAACGTGCTCGAAGCGCTTGAAGAATTGGAAGACATCCAAAACGTCTACTCCAACCTGCACATCTCGGACGAAGCCCTGCTGGAACTCGAAGGTGCCTGACGGCATGTTGGCCCTCGGCATTGACCCCGGCACCGCCACCACGGGTTACGGGTTGGTGCGGGAGGACGGGGATGGCGCGCTGGAAATGGTGGGCTGCGGCGTCATCACCACGCTGGCCGGGGTTCCCATGCCGGAGCGGCTCGTTGAATTGCACAAGGGCATTGCCGATCTGGTGGCGAAATACCAGCCAACCCAGGCCGCCGTCGAAAAACTCTTCTTCCAGAAAAATGTCAAAACGGCCATCACGGTTGCGCAGGGGCGGGGCGTCGCCATATTGGCGCTGGCGCAGGCGGGGCTGACGGTGGGGGAATATACGCCCCTCGAAATCAAACAATCCATCGCCGGGTATGGCGGGGCGGACAAATACCAGGTACAGCAAATGGTGCGCGCCCTCCTCAACCTCGCAGACATCCCCAAACCCGATGACGCCGCCGACGCCCTCGCCATCGCCATCTGCCATCTCCACAGCGCCCGCACCCGCCAACTTTACGGAATTGCCAACGCATGATCGCCAGCCTCAGCGGAAAAATCCAGCATAAGGAAACCGACCACCTGATCGTGGCTCTCGGGGGGGTGGGAATCCAGGTGTTTGTCCCGGTCCCCCTGGCGGCCCAGTCCACTCCCGGGGAGTCCATTTCGCTCCACACCCATCTGGTTGTCCGCGAAGATTCCCTCACCCTCTTCGGGTTCGAGACCCGCGAGGAAAAGGAATTCTTCACCCTCATGCTCGGCGTCAGCGGGATTGGCCCGCGGCTGGCGCTGGCGGCGCTCTCCACCCTCAGCCCGGATGCCATCCGCCGGGCGGTCTTCCACGAACAGTCCGAGGTCTTCAGCCGCATCCCCGGCGTGGGCAAAAAGACGGCGCAAAAGATACTCCTCCACTTGCAGGACAAAATCCGCAGCGTGGATGATCTCGCCCCCGTCAGCTCCCTGACCGATGTGGATACCGAGGTCTTTGAGGCGCTGGTGGCGCTGGGCTACAGCGTGGTCGAGGCACAGGCCGCCCTCCAGAACATTCCCAGGGATGCCCCGCCGGATGTGGAAGCGCGGCTGCGGCTGGCGTTGCAGTATTTTTCGTAGGCGGCCCCCATGTTTGAAAACCAAACCATCACCTTCATCGGCCCCGGCGTGATGGCGGAGGCCATGATCGCCGGGATGATTCGCGAGGGCGTCGCCCCCGGGGAGGCCCTCCGGGTTTCCGGGCCGCGCCCGCGCCGCGGGGAGTACCTGCACCAGAAGTTCGGGCTCAGCACGTTTGCCGACAACGCCGAAGCGGCCTCCGATGCGGACATCGTCGTGCTGGCGATCAAGCCACAATCGCTGGACGCCGTCCTGCGTGATCTCAAGGGGAAGCTCAAACCCGATGCGCTCGTGCTTTCCATCATCGCGGGCGCGCCCATCGGCAAAATTTCGCAGGGGCTGGGCCACAGCCTGATCGTCCGTTCCATGCCCAACACGCCCGCCCAAATCGGCAAGGGCATCACCGTCTGGACGGCCGCGCCGGAAGTGAGCGAGGCGCAGAAGGGGATGGCCCGCCAAATCCTGGCCGCGTTGGGGCAGGATATTTTTATGGGGGAGGAGAAATTCCTGGATATGGCGACCGCCCTTTCCGGTACCGGCCCGGCCTACGTCTTCCTCTTTATGGAGGCCATGGTGGATGCGGGCGTCCATCTCGGTTTCCCCCGGCGTGTAGCCGAGCAATTGGTGATCGAGACCGTGCGCGGTTCCGCCGAGTTTTACGTAAACACCGCCGAGACCCAGCCCTTGCATCTGGCGGGTCTGCGCAACCAGGTGACTTCGCCGGGTGGGACGACCGCCGCGGCGTTGTACTTCCTCGAGAAGGCCGGTTTCCGCACGGCGATTTCGCGGGCCATCTGGGCGGCTTATGAGCGCTCGCGCGAGTTGGGCAAGGATGCGGAAGCGCACCTGCGGGAGCCGGAGGCTGGGTGAGCGCCAGTTCAATTCTTCGCGAAGAATGCAGGGGAAGCGCCGTCCTTCGACTTCGTCCGACCAAAAACCGGTCGGCCTCCGCTCAGGATGAATGACGATTATCACGCTGAGCGGAGTGAGGACAGTTTCACCGTCCGAACGCAGTCGAAGCGCCGCATGGCCGGAATTCGTGACCTTCACCGGGCAGGGCGACCCTGCCCCTACGGATGGGCGCACGGTTTTGTTTGTGAAATACTGGACAAATAGAATCGTTTCAGGTATCATTTTCCCTACCAAATTTCCAAAGTGAGCCTCATGGATTCAACTGAAAAACTGCTCAAAGAATTGACCGAAGCGCATGGAATTTCCGGTTATGAAGCGCCAGTGCGGGCCATCGTCCGCAAGCATTTGGCCCCGCTCGGGGAAGTTTCCCAGGACAAAATGGGCAGTGTGGTATGCAAAAAGGGCGGTTCCGCACAAAATCCAAAGGTCATGCTCTCCGGCCACATGGACGAGATTGGCTTCATGGTCAAGCACATCACCAAGGAAGGCTACCTGAAATTCCTCCCGCTCGGCGGCTGGTTTGACCAGGTTTTGCTCGGCCAGCGGGTGATCATCAAGACCCGCAAGGGGGACGTGGTCGGCGTGATTGGGGCCAAGCCCCCGCATCTCGTCTCGGACGAAGAGCGCAGCAAAGTTGTCAAGAAAAATGACATGTACATTGATATTGGCGCAACCAGCCTCGCCGAAGTGGAAGAAGCGGGCGTGCGCGCCGGGGACCCCGTCGTTCCCCGCGCCGATTTCGTCACCATGGCGAGCGGCAAAACCTATTTGTCCAAAGCCTTTGATGACCGCGTGGGGACGGCGCTGGTGATTTCTGCGCTCCAGAAACTCCAAACGAAAGATCACCCGAACACGGTATTTGGCGCGGTCACCGTGCAGGAAGAAGTGGGCCTCCGGGGGGCGCGTACCTCGGCGTGGGTCGTGGACCCTGATGTCGCCATCATCCTTGAGTCCGATATCGCGGGCGACGTTCCGGGGATCGCCCCCGAAGTTTCAGCGGTAAAACTGGGGGGCGGGCCGACCATCCTGCTCTATGACCGCTCCATGATCCCCAATGGCAAATTCCGCGATTTCGTGATCGACACCGCCGCCGACGTGGGCATCCCCCTCCAGCTTTCCTACGTGGAAGCGGGCGGGACCGATGGGGGTTCCATTCACCTGCACAAGGAAGGCGTCCCGACGGTTGTCCTCGCCGTCGCGGCGCGGCACATCCATTCCCATAGCTCCATTATTCACCGCGAAGATTACGATAATGCGGTCAAACTTTTAACCGAAGTGATCACCCGCCTCAGCGCGGAGAAGATCGCCGAATTTACAGCCTGATTAGTGCAGACCTAACAGGTTTATCTGGTCATCCCCTGATGAAACCTGTCCGGTCCCCAAATAGCTCCGTGGAGGCATCATGTCTGATTTGATTGCACAAATTACTGCCGATTTACAAAAACAAATCGATTCATTCCAACCAGCTTTCGGTGTCAGCGACATTGGGACGGTGATGCAGGCGGGCGATGGTATTGCCCGCGCCTCCGGGCTGACCGATGTGCGTGCCCAGGAACTCGTCCAGTTTCAGAACGGCACGATGGGCATCGCCTTCAACCTGGAAGCAGATAACGTCGGCATCATCATCATGGGCGAATATTCCACCATTAGCGAAGGCATGACCGTCCGCTCGACAGGCCGGATTGCCTCCGTCCCGGTGGGGGACGCGATGATTGGGCGAGTGGTCAATGCCCTCGGCCAGCCCATTGATGGGAAAGGCCCGATCCTGACGACCAGCTTCCGCCCGATGGAGCGCATTGCTCCTGGCGTCATTGTGCGCAAGGATGTGGATACGCCCGTCCAGACCGGCATCAAGGCCATTGACGCCCTAACCCCGGTAGGCCGCGGCCAGCGTGAGTTGATCATCGGCGACCGCCAGACCGGCAAGACCGCGCTGGCGATTGACACCATCATCAACCAGAAAGACAAAGACCTCATTTGCATCTACGTCGCCATTGGCCAGAAAAAAGCGGCCATTGCCCGCACAATGGGTATTCTTGAAGAACATGGGGCGATGGCCCATACCGTGATCGTCGTGGCCGCCGCCGATGAACCCGCCGCCCTGCAATATATCGTGCCCTATGCCGGTTGCGCCATCGGTGAAGAATTCATGGAGACGGGCCGCTCCGCCCTCATCATTTACGATGACCTCTCCAAACATGCCTGGGCCTATCGCCAGGTATCCCTGCTCCTGCGCCGCCCGCCGGGCCGTGAAGCCTACCCCGGCGACGTTTTCTACCTGCACTCCCGCCTGCTGGAGCGCGCCGCCCGCCTCTCTGATAACTTCGTCATCGTTAAAAAAGACTTCTCCGAAAAAATGGCCTCGATGGCCGACGCGGTGGATGGGGTGGAATACAAGGGGCCGGTGGCCGAACATCGGGCCAATGAGGCTCGTAAGGCCATGTCCAACCCCGATGACTATAAAGCGGTCAAATTGGCTGGCACCGGCGGTTCCCTCACGGCCCTCCCCATCATCGAAACCCTGCTGGGCGACGTGTCCGCCTATGTGCCTACCAACGTCATTTCCATCACCGATGGGCAGATTTATCTTGAAGGCAACCTCTTCAACGCCGGTATCCGCCCTGCCGTCAACGCCGGTCTGTCAGTATCCCGCGTCGGCGGCGATGCACAGACGAAAGCGATGAAACAGGTGGCCGGTGGTCTGCGCCTCGATATGGCTTCCTTCCGCGAACTGGCCGCCTTTGCCCAATTTGGCTCCGGCCTCGACAAGGCGACGCAGGATCAGCTTAACCGCGGCCAGCGTCTCCAGGAAATCCTCAAACAGCGGCAATACCAGCCCGTCTCATTGTCTGATATGGTGATCGGAATTTATGCCGGTACCAAGGGTTTCGCCGACAAAATCGAGGTCAGCCGGATGAAGGATTGGGAGTATGAGATGCTGCGCTTTATGAACTCGTCCCACCCGCAAATCGTGAGCGAGATCGCCAAAGGCGGCAAAATCGGCCCCGAGTTGGAAGCACAACTCCGTGAAGCCCTGAATACTTTCAATGCAACCTGGTCGTAGACCCTTCTAGGAACACACATGGCAAATGCCAGGGAAGTAAAGCTCCGCATCCGGAGTGTCAAGAATATCTCGCAGGTCACCCGTGCGCTCCAGGCCGTCAGCGCCAGCCGCGTCCGCAAAGCGATGGAAGCGATGAACGGGACGCGCCCCTACGCCAACAAGGCCTGGCAGGTGTTGACGCACGTCGCCGCCCAACCGGGCCGGGACAGTCTCCATCCATTGCTCACCTCGCGAACCCAGGTCAAGAACGTCATCGTGTTGATGATCAGCGGGGATCGGGGTCTCGCTGGCCCGTACAACACCAATATCATCCGATATACAATCAGTAAATTCGGGACTTATCCGGTTCCCGTGCGCTTTATTACCATTGGCCGGAAAGGGACCGAATTGCTCCATCGGCTCGGCAAACAGATTATGGCCGATTTCAGCGACCTACCGGCGGAACCCAGCTTTGCGGATGTTTCCGCAATCGGGCGTTTGGCGGTGGATGAGTTCCTCAAGGGCGAAGCAGACGAGGTGTACCTCGTCTATACCGACTTCGTAAACATGGCCCGCCAGGACCCCACCATGAAAAAGCTGTTGCCGTTGGAGTACCAGACGGAGTCCGGTTTGGTGGAAGCCGAGTTTGGCACGCATCAGGGGCCAGCCGCGGCGTATTTTTATGAGCCCGGTCAGACCGAAATTTTGGACGAAATCATCCCCCGTTTCACCGGGTTGCAGGTATTCCAGGCGGTACTCGAATCCATTGCGAGTGAACACGCCGCACGGATGATTGCCATGAAAAATGCGACCGATAACGCCAGCGAATTGGCCGGCTTGTTGCAGTTGGAATATAACAAGGCCCGCCAGCTGGGTATTACAAGCGACATTTTGGATATTGTTGGCGGCGCCGAGGCGCTCGCCAAGACCAAGTAAATTCAGGTTTTGGAGGCATAGGCTATGAAGGAAGCGACAGGCCGGGTTGTTCAGGTAACGGGTGGTGTGGTGGATGTGGATTTTGGATCCAACACCTTGCCCGAAGTGTATGATGCGATTGAAATCCAGCGCGAAAATGACATTCCCGTGGTGCTGGAAGTCCAGAACCATCTCGGCCACGGCTGGGTGCGGACGGTTGCCATGGACACGACCGACGGTCTTAAAAGGGGGATGCCCGTGTTCAATACCGGCTCACCAATCCGGGTTCCGGTGGGGGAGGTCTCCCTGGGGCGGGTATTTAACGTTCTGGGTGTCCCGATCGATGGCGGCCCGCCAGTAGTCACGGATACCTACTATCCCATTCACCGCCTGGCCCCCAGTTTTGAAGAACAGGCCACTGGCGTTGAAGTCTTCGAGACCGGCGTAAAGGTCATTGACCTGATCGCCCCCTTTACCAAAGGCGGCAAGACCGGCATTTTCGGCGGCGCGGGCGTGGGTAAAACGATCATCATCCAAGAGTTGATCAGCTCCATCGCCTCCGTTCATCAAGGGAACTCCGTCTTCGCCGGGGTGGGGGAACGCACCCGTGAAGGGACACAGATGTACCGTGAAATGCTCGAATCCGGCGTGCTCAAGGACACCGCGCTCGTCTACGGGCAGATGAACGAACCGGCAGGCGTGCGTCTCCGCGTCGCACTGACCGGCCTGACGATGGCCGAGTACTTCCGCGACCAGGGCCGCGATGTCCTGCTCTTCATCGACAATATTTTCCGCTTTTCCATGAGCGGCTCCGAAGTATCAGCCCTCTTGGGCCGCATGCCCTCCGCCGTGGGCTACCAGCCCACCCTGGGGACGGAAATGGGCCAGTTGCAGGAACGCATTACCTCCACCCGCACCGGCTCGATCACGTCCATGCAGGCCGTGTATGTGCCTGCGGACGACTACTCCGACCCCGCCCCTGTAGCGACCTTCACCCACCTGGATGCAACCATTGCCCTCGAGCGCTCCATCTCGGACAAAGGCATCTACCCCGCGGTGGATCCGCTGGCGTCCACTTCCCGCATTCTCGACCCCAACATTGTCGGCGCCGATCACTATGCAACCGCCCGCGAAGCCCAGCAGGTGCTCCAGCGGTACAAGGACATGCAGGACATCATTGCCATCCTCGGTATTGATGAACTAAGCGAGGATGACAAGTTGCTCGTGTCCCGCGCCCGCAAAATTGAACGTTTCTTCTCGCAGCCCTTTGTCGTGGGAGAGCAGTTTACCGGCGTCCCTGGCATCTATGTTCCTCTCAAGGAAACGGTACGCGGTTTTCGCGAAATCCTCGACGGTAAGCACGATCACCTGCCTGAGCAGGCTTTCATGTACGTTGGCACCATCGATGATGCGGTTGCCAAAGCCCAAAAGCTCCGCGAAGGGTAAATATGCCAATTCGTTGCGAAATTGTCTCCCAGGATCGCCTCGTTTGGGAAGGGAACGCGGATATCGTCAACCTGCCCGGTGCGGATGGTGATATGGGAATTCTGCCCAACCATGCACCCGTGCTTGCCACCCTGCGCTTCGGCATCGTCAATGTGCGCACCGGCGGCGTGGATCAATATTTCACGGTAGCCGGGGGCGTGGTTGAAGTCCAGCCCCACCTCGTAACCGTGCTGGCCGATGCTGCGGAAAATGTCGAGAGCATTGACATTGCGCGCGCCGAAGCCGCCCGCGAGCGCGCCGAAAAGTTCATGGCCGAGCCGCTGTCCCAGGATCCTGATGATTTCCTGAAAATGGAAGTCTCCTTGCGCCGCTCCAACTTACGGCTTGATGCTGTCCGCCGGTTTCGGCGCACGCGCAACGTTCCGCCGCGCTCCAATGATTCTTGAGCCTGTTTCGGTTGCAGGAAAACGAAAAATCTGACACCGGGGGCGGGCAACCGCCCCCTTTACTTTGGAATAGCTAAAATCGGGATTGCGGTATACTGGTTTCTTATGGCACTCTTTTCAAAAGAATTGGGAATAGATTTGGGCACATCCCGCATTCGTATTGCCGAAGCTGGCGAATGCCGGCTGGATGAACCCACCATTGTGGCAGTGGCCGTCGAGGAACAGAAGATCGTCGAGGTGGGCCAGGCGGCCCAGAATATGCTGGGCCGGGTCCCCGATACCATTGAGGTAATCCGCCCCCTCCAAAACGGCGTTGTGGCCTATTATGAGATTACTGAAAATCTATTGGCCAGCATGATGAAAAAAGTGGGTGGTTCGATGCGTTTCTTTCGTCCCCGACTCATGGTCACGATCCCCTATGGGATCACGAGTGTGGAGACACGCGCCGTCCATGAAGCCGCGCTGGGGGCTGGCAGCCATGAGGCCTACCTGATCCACCAGCCGCTTGCCGCCGCCATTGGCGCAGACCTGCCCATCAGCACACCCTCCGGCAATATGGTCGTCAGCCTGGGCGGTGGGTGCAGCCAGGCCGCCGTCATCGCCATGAATACCATTGTCGTTGCAGACATCATCCGGACGGGCGGGAAGGAACTGGATGACGCGATTACCTCCTACGTGCGCAAAAAATACGGCCTGATCATTGGCCAGCCAACCGCCGAGCAGATCAAAATCCAGATCGGCGCGGCCGTGCCCCAGGACGAGGAGCGCACGATGGAAATTCAAGGTCAGGATCAGGTCTCCGGCCTGCCCAAACCGCTCACGCTCTCGACGGCGGAAATTGTTGAGGCGATCCATGACCGCTTGCGTGCCATCATCGAGATGGTGCGCCGTGTATTGGAGAAAACCCCGCCGGAGTTGGTATCCGATACCATTGACCGGGGCATTGCCCTCTGTGGGGGCGGGGCTTTGTTACGGGGTATCGATAAACTGATGACGAAGGAATTGGGTATCCCCACCTACTTTGTCGATCATCCGACCACGGTCATCGCCGAAGGTGCCTCCCGTGCCATGGAAATCCTGCCGACGCTGATGCGCAGTTTGCCGCGAGTCTGATTTTGACCACACTTGTTCAAATATTCGTAGCATAGCCCCTTGCGGGCGTCGTCACGGGGATAAGTCCCCACGCTGGAGACCGACGATCAAAAAGGCTGGGAATTGCTCCCAGCCTTTTTGTTTACAGGTAGTAGGTCATGTGTTGCAGGTGTGTCACCGGGTCAATGTGCTGAACACGCACCCCGTCCGGGACGTTCAAGCTGGTGGGTGCATAGTTCAGGATTGCCCTCACCCCCGCTTCCACGAGCAGATCGGCCACATCCTGCGCCGCGGCCGCCGGTACAGACACCATGACGATCTTAATGTCTGCCTTGCGGATGTCATCAACCAGGCCCGCCGAGTCGCGTACAACGAATTCGCCCACCTGGGTACCGATCTTGGCCGGGTCGGCATCGAAAACCATCTGCACCTGGAACCCGCGCTCATTCAAACCCTGATAGCGGGCCAGCCCGCTGCCGATATCCCCGGCCCCGATGATGGCAACATCCCAAATGCGGTTCACCTTCAAGATCGTCTGCAGCTGGTTCGACAGAAAATCGATGTTATATCCCGTCCCCTGCTTTCCAAACTCACCAAACTGCGATAAATCTTTGCGGATTTGCGCTGCGGAAATCCCCAGCCGCTCTCCCAGCTCCTGCGATGATGTCACCCGGCGGCCTTCCTGGGCCATGCGCTGCAAAGCACGCAAATACACAGGTAACCGGCCAACGACGATATTTGGAATTGGCTTTTCTATCATAAGACTCCTCAATTTTAATGAATATGTACAATTTACCACAAACGAACTGATTGTGCAATCCTCCACAAGAAGGGCACAAATAAGCCCGCGGCCGCCCCAAAACGGGATGATATAATCCGCAACCATGTCTACTTTTATTGATGAAGCCCTAATTGATGCCGCCTCCGGTAACGGAGGGAATGGCATGGTTCATTTCCGACGGGAAAAATACGTCCCGCGTGGCGGCCCGGATGGGGGGGACGGTGGCCGCGGGGGGGACGTGATCCTCCAGGTGGATCCGCACCTCAACACCCTCTTCCACTTCCACCGCCACGCCCGCTTCCGCGGCGAGGACGGCGGACATGGCGGGACTACGGACAAAACCGGCAAATCCGCACCCCCCCTCATCGTCCGCGTCCCGGCGGGCACCCTCATTTTTGAACAAGTCACCGGAGACCTGCTGGGCGACCTGACCGCCCCGGAGCAGCAGCTTGTCATCTGCGTGGGCGGGCGCGGCGGGCGCGGCAACCCGCACTTCAAGAATTCCCGCAACCAGGCGCCGCGCATTGGGGAGAAAGGCGAGCCGGGCCAGGAACGCAGCCTGCGCCTTGAACTGAAGTTGATTGCTGACATCGGCGTGGTGGGCGCGCCCAACGCCGGCAAATCCACCCTCCTGGCCGCCACCACCAATGCCAGCCCGAAGATTGCCCCGTACCCCTTCACCACCCTCGTCCCCAACCTGGGCGTCGCCGTCCTCGACGATGAAATCTCCCTGATCATTGCCGACATCCCCGGCCTGATCGAGGGCGCGCACATGGGCGTTGGTCTCGGCCACGAATTCCTGCGCCACATCCAGCGCACCCGCGTCCTCATCCACCTCCTCGACGGCATGGCCGAAGACCCGCTCGCTGACTTCTACCAGATCAACGCAGAGCTGGCCCTCTTCGACCCAGCCCTCGCAGCCAAACCACAGATCGTCGCCCTCAACAAACTTGACCTCCCCGACGCGGCAGCGCGCTGGCCCGCCCTCAAAATGGCGCTTGAAAAGAAAGGCTATCACCCCATGGCGATCTCCGCGGTGGCTCATACCAACGTCCGCCAATTGCTCTTTGCCGCACACGCCGCCCTTGCCGAATCCCCCAAACTCGAGATCCCGGATGAACTGCCCATCTACCGCTTTGAAACGGATCCCAACGAATATATGATTGCACGACTTGACGGGGACGTCTTCCAAGTCACGGGTGCCGCGATTGAGCGAGCCGCCGCCATGACCTACTGGGAGCATGATCAGTCTGTGCGCCGCTTTCAGCGCATCATGGAAACGATCGGCATTGATACGCAATTACGCGCCGCCGGCGTCCTGTCCGGACATACGGTGATGATTGGCGAATACGAATTGGAGTGGCAGGAATAAACCCAGGCGGCCATGGAACGGATTGGCATCTTTGGCGGCACCTTTGACCCACCGCACCTCGCACATCTGACCCTCGCCGCGGAAGCCTTCCGCCAGCTCAACCTCACCCGCCTGCTCTGGGTGCTCACCCCCGATCCCCCGCACAAGCCCGGCCGCCCGATCACCCCCCTGGCCCTGCGTCTGGAAATGCTCCAGGCCGCGCTGGCCGGCCGCCCGGAATACCAACTTTCTCGCGTGGAGATTGACCGCCCGCCCCCCCATTACGCCGCCGAAACCGTCCGCCTTTTACGGGCAGAATATCCCTGGGATTTCCTGATCTATCTGATGGGTGGCGATTCCCTCAGGGACCTCACCCAATGGCATCAACCAGATGCCTTTCTCCGGGGGCTGGATTCCCTGGGGGTGATGCGCCGCCCGGGGGCTGGGATCGATTTCCAACAGCTCGAGGCGCGCTTCCCCGGGGTGGGTGGCAAAATCCTGTGGGTGCGCGCCCCCCTGTCGGCCCAGTCATCTTCTGCCATTCGTGAGGCTGTCCGTTCCGGGAAACCAGTGGATCAGCTGATTCCGCAGTCAGTGGGGTTGATTATTGAGCGGGAAAAATTGTATCGGGCTTAAAATTCGAGCGCTTTGTGCCGCAGCACGACGCTTTCCACCAGTCCAATTCCCAATAATGTGGACAGAAGCGCACTGCCGCCCATGCTGATAAAGGGCAGTGGCAGCCCGGTGACCGGGATGAGGTTGAGGTTCATCGCCACGTTAGCGGCCATGTGAAAAAAGATATAGGTGGCGACGCCATAGCAGATCAGCGCGCCAAAATTGTCTTTGGATAACCGGGCGGCCCGCAGGCAGCGGTAGATGATGAACCCCATTACCACCAGCACCACCGAGGCCCCCACAAAGCCAAATTCGTGCGAAAGGGCGGAAAAGATGAAGTCGGTATGCCTTACCTTGAGGAAGCGCAATTGCACCTGGCTGCCCTGGCCGTAGCCCTGGCCCAGCAAGCCGCCCGACCCAACCGAGATGCGCGCCTGATCCACGTTGTAATTGTTGCCAAAGCTGGCGGCCGGATCGGGGAAGAAAAACGTTACGATGCGGTCCTGTTGGTACGGCTGTAGAAACGGGTAACCGATAATGGCAATGGCCAGGCCCAAGCCCGCAAATAATGCCAGGTGCCTGGATTTCAGCCCGCTGGCCCAAAGCAGGGCAAACCAGATCACCAGAATAACGATTGAGGTACTGAGGTCGGGTTGGAGAAACACCGGGACACCCATGATCAATGTGGGAACCAGGCTGCGGAGCACCCAGCGCAGATCATGCGTCCGGTTGCGCATCCGGGCAAAGAAGTCGGCAAGGATGAGGATCAGGGCGATTTTTGCCAGTTCGGAGGGCTGAATGAAAAAGAAACCGGTGTCGAGCGCCCGCTGTGCACCCAGAGCTACCGCCCCGCCAATGTCCACCAGCGCCAGCAGGAACACCACCAGCACGAATAATACTTTGCCGATGGGGTTGAACAGGTGATAGTCCATCGCGGCGGTCAGGAGGACAACGCCCAACCCGATGCAGGCAAAGATGATGTGGCGGGGATAGAGTGCCAGCAACTCCTCATTCCCGGCAATGGACGACCGGATCATCCCCAGCCCAAAAATGACCACCAGGGCGACCGCGCCGAGCAGCCAGAAATCAAAGTGACGCCATGTTTCGCGTTGCATAATCAGATGGAGTTAGAGATGGGGGTTCTCTGAATACTTTATGGGGAAGGCAGGAACGCAGGAAAATGCGCAAAAAAAAACAGGATTGCTTCCTGGTTTTCTGGATTCCTCATTCCTTTTTGGCATCTCGTAGTAACGACTTCAGTCGTTACATTCAGCGGAAAGACGACTGAAGTCGTCAGTACCAAACCCTTTTGCAGGAGGCCTATTATTTTTTCGGATAGGTTTTAACGTTTGCGGGACTGTCTCAGGGGAATATCCGCCACCAGGCGGTTCTCGCGCCCTTCCTGGGTCATGTGCAATTTGACGCCGGAAGGATCAATATCCACATGCCGCGAGATCACTTCGATGATCTCATCCCGCAGATTTTCCAGCACCCCGGGGGAAAGCTGGCTCCGATCATGGATGAGTACCAGTTGCAACCGCTCTTTCGCCATGCTGGCGCTGCTTTTCTTGCCAAGTATGCGATCCAGGAAATTGGCCATCCCTAGCCTCCCCTCCCAAAGATTTGCGAGATGCGTCCCAGCAAACCGTCCTTTTTCTCCAAATCCATAAAGGGCACCTCCTGCCCCTGGAGGCGTTTGGCGATATTGCGGAAAGCCTGACCCGCCTTGCCATTCTCCTGCAGAGCGACCGGTGAGCCCCGGTTTCCCGCCGCCACCACATTTTCATCTTCCGGCACAATGCCGATCAGCTCCACGGCCAGCAATTCCAGCACATCTTCCGGGCTGAGCATTTCGCCGCGCCGCGCCATCTCCACATTCAACCGGTTGAGGATCAGTTTAGCGGGGCCTTTTTCCTCCGCCTCAATCATCCCGATAATGCGGTCTGCGTCGCGCACTGCCGAAATTTCGGGGTTGGTGACGACGAGGGCGATGTCTGCCGGGGCAATCGCGTTCTTGAAACCGCGTTCAATCCCCGCCGGTGAATCAATCAATATCCAATCATGGTCCTCCCGCAACTCGTTGCAAATCCGGATCATATCGCTGGGCGAAACGGCAGTCTTGTCCCGCGTCTGCGCCGCCGGGATCAGGAACAGATTGGGGAAACGTTTGTCCTTGATCATCGCCTGCCGCAAACGGGCGCGCCCCTCCACCGCGTCCACCAGATCATAGACGATCCGGTTTTCCAACCCGAGGATTAAATCGAGGTTACGCAGTCCAATATCGGCATCGATACAGACCACCCGCAGCCCATCGGCGGCCAGCGCCGTGGCCAGGTTCGCCGTGGTCGTCGTTTTGCCCACGCCGCCCTTGCCGGAAGTCACTGTCACAACCTTTGCTGTCATAGTTTCATCCTACCTCAGATTCCACGGTTCGGCGATCACGCGCCCATCCCGAATGCGGGCGATCTCCGGTTTGGGGTCATTAACCTGTTGCGGGGGGATGGCGATTTGCCCCGCCACCCGCAATTGCGTTGGCGTCAACGCCAGGGCGCAGATGACGGCCGTTTCGTCGCCCTCCGCCCCGGCATGCACCACCCCTCGCAAGCGGCCCCAGACGATGATACTGCCGCCCGCCACGATCTCGGCCCCTGAATTGACATCACCCACTACCGTGACATGGCCCGGGAACTCGATCCTGACCCCGGAGCGAATCGTGCGCTGGACGAAAAGCCCCTCCTCCCCAGGGGGGGCTGACCCCTTGGGGCGGGCCGCGGCCCCCTGAGGGGGTTTGAAAATCCGGGTCCCCAATCCCAGCGCTTGGGCGCTGTTTTCGGTCATCGTCGAGGTACTGACCACGGCAAAAAGCGCAACACCCATCCCCGAGAGCTCTTCACGGAGTTTGCCAAGTTCGGCCGCCGACAACTCGTGCCCGCCGACATCCAGGGTCACACGCGCGCCCTGGATAAAATCCGCCCGTTCCTTTAGCTGGGCTAGCAGGGCCGCGCGGGCATTTGGCCAATCGCCGCCGCTGACCGAGACAAGCAGGCCGTCGCGCACACCTTTAATGTTGATATTTGGAGCCATTGTGAATGCGGGGATTATAGCATGAAGGCGATTGGCCCATCACGGGGCGGCGGCGGGGCCAAGCGCCTTGATCTCAAAATACGCTTCAAGGATGCGCTTGACAATTGGGCCGGCCACGCTCGCCCCCTCGCCGCCATTGTAGACAAAGGCCACGACTACGATTTCCGGGTTGTCAAAGGGGGCGTAGCCAATCGTCCAGGCATGGGTGGGCCAGTTGCCAGGGGTGCACAGGTTGTTGGCCTGCGCAAAGTTGTCACAGTATTCGGCGGTGCCGGTTTTGCCAGCCGCGGCAAGCTCAAAATCAGCGAATTCGCGCGCCAGGGTGCCTTGCAGGACGGCCTCGCGCATGCCATTTTGAATCTCTTCGATCACCCAGGGCTGGATGCTTTTCCAGGTGCCCGTTTCCTGGCATTGGCCGGACCCCGTGACGTACTGGACAAATTCCTGCACCACCGGGTCAATCGTGATGTCGTGGATCACTTGCGGCGTGAAGGGCTGGACGACAGCGCCATCCTCATTCACAAGTTCGCGGACGATGGTGGGCCGCATGAGCACACCGTCGTTGGCAATCGTAGCGCCGGAGAGCAGCACCTGGAGCGGCGTTGCCAGCACAAAGCCCTGGCCGACTGCGGCGTTGTACATATCGCCAATTGACCAGACTTCACCGCGGTTGATGCGCTTCCAACGCGGGTCGGGGAGCAGGCCGACCTCTTCGCCGGGCAGTTCAATCCCGGAGGCCGCGCCATAACCGAGCGCTTCCGCATAGGCCTTCAACCGGCAGACGCCCAGCCCGCCATCCGGGACCTCTTCACGATAGCCGCCGCCCAGCTTGTAAAAATAGACATTGCTCGAATTGGACAGTCCGCCGATAAAATCCAACTGGCCGAACCCGCCGGGGTTTGCGCCATCGTCATAAATCCAGTCCACAAAATCGCGTGGGGTGCCCGGGTCGGCGGGGGTGAACTTTTCGAGCACGCTGATATAGCCGGGAGTCTCGATAATCTGGTCAGGCGTGACCACCCCTTCGTTCAAAGCGCCGAGCGCGGTCGAGAGTTTGAAAACCGAGCCGGGCGGGTGCTCGGCGGAAATGGCGTGGTTGAAGAGTGGGCGGAGCGGGTCGGCTTCCAATTGCTGGTAGTAATAGCTGGTGATCACGCGCGCAAACCGGTTGTTTTCATACGTCGGGAGCGTGACCATCCCCAGGATTTCGCCAGTCTGCGGGTTCATGGCGATGGCGACGGCGTTGTTGGAGAGGGTTCGCCCCAACTTATTATTCCAGTATTCCAATTCCTGCTCGACGATGCTGGTCATGGATTCCTGTAAACGGGTGTCTATGGTGAGTTGCAGGTTCAGCCCAGGTTCAGGTTCCAGCGGCCCCTGGAGGTCCCGCAGGATTTGCCCGGCCACATCTACCTCCACCAGCCGCTCCCCATTGCGCCCGGCGAGCTCTTCCTGGAACCACAATTCCACGCCGGCATACCCCACCTTGTCCCGCTGGGGGATAAACCCCAAGTCCAGATACTGCTGTTCCAATGAGGCCGGGATCGGCCCCAGGAACCCGATCAGGGCGGCGGTCAGGCTCCCGGTGGGATAATCGCGCAGGGAGTTCACCTCCACCTTGACGCCCGGCCAGTCCACCGCCCGCTCCTGGACGATCATAGCAATTTCCGGGCTGATATCACATTTGACTTCCACGGCCCGGAAGGGGGCAGTGGTATCCCCATATTCCAGTACGATCTGGTTGATCCCGTGTTCGGAGATGCATGGGTTGAAAGGCGTTTCCTCGTTGATTTCACCCAGGTTCAGCGGGACGCCGGTTAGGACAGAGAGCTGGCGGAAAATTTCCTGGATCTCGCCATCATCATCCGGCAGGTCGGCGGGGACGACGACGATGTCAAAAGAGGGTACGTTGCGGGCGAGGACGATGCCGTTGCGGTCATAAATATTCCCGCGGGCGGTGGGCAGGTTGATGGATTGGGTGCGCTGGGCCTCGGCGGCGGCGGCGAAGTCGCCGCCTTGCAAAATTTGCAGGCTGAACAGCCTGAAGATAAAGACAGCGAGGATGAGACCGATCACGCCCATAAAGGTGGTGATCCGCCAGCGTTCAACGGTATTGTGAGGGGAGGGAGTGTTCATGGAAGGGGTGAGTATATCCCTCGGGGATGAGAGGAACCTTATGGGGGCATTGCCCCCGGTGAGGGTGCGCGTTCCCTAAGGGGGTTAGGCCTCCTGGTCGCCGGGGTACAGCCAGCCGGCAATTTCGCCAACCACGGCATTCACGGGGAGGGCCAGCAGCAGGTTAAGCAGGATGCCGGGGAGGATGATCAGGTTCAAGGCCTGCCCGAATTCTATGGGACTGCCGGTAATCCTGAGGGTGACAAAAGTCAGCATGTCGATCAGGAGTGTGCCGCTGAAAACGACGAGCACGAGGGCCAGCAGGGGGATTTGCCAGACGCGTTTTTTCAGGTAAATGGCGAGCGCGGTGAGGCTGAGGTAACCCGCGAGGGGGAGCCAGACGGGCAGGGCCGAAATGGAGGCCGCCAGCAGCCCGGCGATGATCGCCCACGCCCATTCGTCTTCCACGCCTTCCTGCATGGCCCAGCAGGCCACGATCAGGAGGACGAGGTCTGCCGTCCCGCTTAGCAGGGTGATCCGGCTGAGGAGGGTGGATTGCAGGATCACGGCTAGGGCGATGATCGGGATGCCGAGCAGGATGGGCATTTCGGATTAGGGAATGAGGGGGGCAATGTCCACTGGGCGGAAATTGCGGACGATGAGGACGATTTCGAGATCGCCAAAATCGACGATCGACTGGACGGAGGCGGTTTGGAAGAGATCAAGCGGCTGGCTGCGGATGCTGCTGACCTGGCCGATGAGGATGTTGGGCGGGTAGCTGCCGCCCAGTCCGGAGGTCAGGATCAACTCCCCGACCTGGACGTTCGTATTCTGGCCGATCATTCCCAACGAAATTTCTCCCGTCAAGCTCCCGGAGAGTACGGCGCTGTCCAGACTCTTTTGGAGACGGACGTTGACAATCATTTGTGAATCTGTAATCAACTGCACGCGCGCCGCGCCGGCCGTGACCGCCGCAACCCGACCAACGAGGCCCTGAGAGGTGACGACTGGCATGCCGCGCCGGATACCATCATCGGAGCCGCGGTTGATGATGACGTATTGGAGGAATGGGCTGGGGTCCTGCCCGATGACGGTGGCGGCCACGTAGTCGGCGGCGGGATTCTGTCGGGCGAAATCCACGAGGGCGGACAGGATTTGGATGTCTGCATTTTGGGCCTGGAGTTCAATGACCTGGGCTTGCAGGCGGGCGTTTTCGGCCTCCAGCTCTTCGTTGCGAATGCGGAGCGCGGCGACATCGCGCGGGGAGATAAAAAAATCGCGGACGGCTTCCACCCGCACAGCCAGCCAGGTTTGGACGCTGACCAGCGGGGTGACGATGGCGCGGGACAGCGGCGCGAGATAACCGCCAAGGGCGAGCGCCATGATCCCGCCCACAAACAGGATGACGATGATCGTTCGCACGGAACGCGGCAGGTTACGATTCATTGCAATGGGATCGGCGGATTTTGGAGAAGAGGCAAAAACGTGTTAACGCGGTGCAGGGCCGGTAAGTCAGCGCCGCCCCCCATCTACTCTTTCGAGTAGTTGGGTCAGGTCAAGCCCGCGCTCCAGCACCATCCCAGCCCCGCGGGCCACACAGGTCAGCGGGTCTTCCGCCACCCAGACGCGGACGCGCAGTTCGGAGGTGAGGCGTTCGGCCAGTCCTTGCAGGAGCGCGCCGCCGCCCGCGAGACAGATGCCCACCTCCATCAGGTCGGCGATGATGGCGGGCGGGGTTTCGTCCAGCGAATCCTTGATGGTGTCAATAATGGTCTGAACGGAGCCGGAGATGGCTTCGCGCACCTCCACGGAGGAGATTTCCAGGGCTTCTGGCAGCCCGGTGATCAGGTTGCGTCCCCGCACAAGCATGGTCTGTTCCTGGCGCAGGGGATAGGCAGAGCCGATCTTGACTTTGACTTGCTCAGCCATTCTATCGCCGATCAGGAGGTTGTACTTATTGCGGATATATTGGGTAATGTCTTCGTCCAATTCGTCCCCGGCAACGCGCAGGGAACGCGAGACGACGTCGCCATTCATGGACATGATAGCCACTTCGGACGTGCCGCCGCCAATATCCACCACCATACTGCCTTTGACATCCCAGATGGGGAGGCCAGCGCCCAGGGCGGCGGCGCGTGGCTCAAATATCAGGTGGACTTCGCGGGCGCCCGCCGAGAGGGCGGCATCCAGTACGGCGCGTTTCTCCACCTCGGTGACGCCGGAGGGTACCCCAATGACGACGCGCGGGCGGGGGATGGGGACAATGGTTTGTTCGTGGGTTTTGCCGATGAAATAGGAGAGCATGGCTTCGGTAATTTCAAATTCCGAGATGACGCCGTCCTTGAGAGGCCGGATGGCGACCATGTCCACGGGTGTGCGTCCTACCATTTCCTTGGCCTGCGCGCCGACCGCCACAGGTTGGCGCGTGCGTTTGTTGATGACGACCCACGAGGGTTCGTTGATCACGATGCCTTTCCCCCGGACGTTGACCAATGTGTTGGCGGTGCCCAGATCAATCCCGATGTCAAGCGAGAATAATCCCAACAACCAATTAAAGGGATTAAAAGCCAACTGTTTCTCCGTTACAAAGTGATGATTTCGGGATTGGTTTTTGCTGTACAGACCTGGTTGGGTGTGTTGCAACTGCCCGAAAATCGGCGGAATTATACCATGCAGGGTTTTTGGAACATTGAAGCAGGCTAACTGCGCATAGCCAGCGACGCGAGCATATACGCGGGTGGGGCCACAATCTTTATGATATACTCCGCGCACATTTTTCAGGAAGGAGGTGCCAGCCAAAATTTTCAGTTTGAGGAAAAACAGCGCACGGGCCAGCCCAATTGATCGGGCTGGTTGACGAGGATGAGGGTTCCCCGCCGCGGGGCGGGGCCAACTGGAATTGTTCGGGACCCCCGTGAGTTCCAGGAAAATCGAGAGATCAGCGGAAGCCCTCCGGGAGTGCCACCCCCGATATTTTTCCTCCAAAATTTAGAGGACGCCACTGATTCACTGACAGAACTTTGAAAAAGCTGATGCTCACAGACTGAGGCATAATTTGGGTGTCGAAAACCAAAGGAGCCGCCCATGAGCATCAGTGAAGGATTGTACACCCGGTTGAAAGAGGCCAT
>Ga0247727_10000239_pt1 | contig 131190 bp, 89 predicted proteins | sample WisWelCaveWW1625_FD_202498 | JGI IMG/M metagenome (GOLD analysis project Ga0247727, IMG submission 202498) | Biofilm microbial communities from Wishing Well Cave, Virginia, United States - WW16-25 | ecosystem: Environmental > Aquatic > Deep subsurface > Groundwater > Cave microbial mat... | reverse complement strand
TATCGCCGAGCTCACGCCCAGAGCCTGGGCTGCCGCGCGCGAACCTCGGAGCGAGAACCGCTCCGCTTTGGGTTAGCCGGCCTTACCCGTCTCAAGCCCGACCGGCAGTTGGTCGAACGCTTACGGTGAAACGACGACAATCGAATACATTGCGGTGGGACGAGAAGTATCGAACTTATCGCAGTATGTCGATGCGGTTTCAGCACCCATCCGGGTACTTGCGCGCGGATAGCGAGCGAAGTCGTAAGGGATTCCCCTTACGACCCCGCAGCGCCGTCGTGGGTCTCTATCTAGCGGAGCCGTGCTCGCCCTTGTCTGGCGAGATACGTGTCAGCTCCGTCCGAGTTCTCTCACCGCTTCAGCACCGCGCTTCCAATTGCCAACTTCATGACCGTCGATCATGCCGCCTTCACGCTCAAGATACGCGGCAATGTCTGCGCAGAGCAGGCGTCGGTCGGGAGAGGTCAAGAGGCGGTCGGCCTCTGCAAGCCCGGCCACCCACGCCGCCTCGGCCTTGTTGCGCTGGTTGCACGCAGCGAAGCATCGCGCCGCCAAGCCATGCACCTGCACACGCTCCCGCGCAACTTTCCGTGCGAACCTCGCCGCGCGCTCGATCGCGCGCCGTGCAACAAAACGTGCGCGCAACACGCCTTGGGGACGCTCGGTAGTCTGCGCGCGCTCTAGTTCGGCGACGGCGAGCGCGGCGGCGGCGGTAGCATACGCGCTCGCGTAGTACGGAACCATGCGCGCAGCCCGCCGAAGAGTCGCTTCGACAGAGGCCAGTGTCTTACGCGCATCGGCACGCTCACCTATCGCGAGCTCGATCTTCGCACGCGTCGAGAGAGCGATGACCCGAAGCGTGTCTTCGTCACGCGAGTCACCGTACTTGTTGATCGCCGCCCACGCCTCGGGGTACGCGCGCCGCTCTGCAAGTAAATAGGCACGATTGGCCAGCACGTTGGCTTCCGAGAACCCGTAGCCGTACGCACCGACTAGGTGCTCGAGCATCGCGATGGTCGACTCCGCGTCCGCGAAGAATCCCTGCTTGATCTGCTTCTCCGCTAGTAAGCCGAGGTACGTATCGGCATCCCAGAGCAATCCAGCTCGAATCCCTCTCTCAACCAGTTTGGGATCGACGACGAGCGCCGGGCTCCAGTCACCGCAGAGGTAGGCGGTGACGAACCGCATCGCCGCGAATTGAAACTTGTCTTCATCGCTGCCCGTCGCCGCCGCTTGTTCAGCGATCGCCAGAAAGCGGTCGGCGATTCCGAACGACAGCCCGGAGAAGCCGAAGAACGCACCCGAGGCCGCATAGATGCCGCACGCGTGCGGCACCGTGGACGGATCCAAGTGGCGCACGTGACGAATCGCCGCAATATTGTCGAAGAACGCTCGCCGGGGGTCGGTCGCATTTTGTGCACGGCATCGGTTGTAGAGAGTCTCAAACAAGTCACGGTCCTCGGAATTGCTGCGCGCGCGACGTTTCTCCAGCGACCCAAAACGAAGGTCGAAGAGCAAGGCACCGAGATCTCCGATCACTTTCAGGTTCATCTGAAAGGGACGTTCCGGTACACGCTCGCCTCGAAGGCGCAGCGAGGCGTTGAGGTGATCAATGCTCGCTACCAGCTCACCCGTGTTCAGCAAGGCGAGACCGATCTGCTTCTCGAGAAGAGCTTTTCTTGCCGCATCCCCGCGCTCTCCGTGAAGCTTGGTGTAGGTTTCGTAAGCCGTACGAAAGTATCGCAGGGCCTCGCGTGATGCTGCCGACGCCGCTGCGCGCTCGCCGGCACGAAACAACAAATCTTCAGCGCGGACCAGTTCTTCCGCTTCCAAGTAGTGATAGGCGAGCACACCGAGTTGCTCCTCGAGCGTGGACTCGAACAACGCCTCGATGGCCTTCGCGCAGAGAAGATGCATCTCGCGGCGCCGTCGCTTGAGAAGCGCCGAATAGACGGCCTGCTGCAACAACGCGTGCCGGAACTGAAACTCCCGTTTCCCCTCGCGGCGTCGGTCGTCAACAATCGCGATCGGATCGATGGGAATGAGAAACCCATACAGCTCCAGCTCATCGAGAGCGGTTGCGGCGTCGGGATCGGGCCCGACTACAGTGCGCACGATGTCTTCGCGGCAGTTTCGACCGACGACCGCTGCGACATTGAGCACTCCGCGCACCTGAGCGGACAAGCGCTCGACACGTGAGAGAATGACCTCCTCGACCGTGAGTGGAATCGAGACTTCGCGCAGCAAAAGAGTCGAGAGGACGCCTGGCTCGCCGACCGGGATCGCGCCGCGCTCTTTCAAGTCGTCGACGATCTCTTCGATGAAAAACGGATTGCCGTTCGCGCGCTCGGTCACGATTTCGAGCAGTGCCCGCGGCACGAGGTCCACCATCAACAGCCGGCGAAGAAGCGTGGATGTGTCGTCGGGCCCCAGTGCTTCCAGTCGAACTTCGTGCCACACCGCCGGGACATGCATCTGCGCGAATCGAACACACCGACCGCTCGTTTCGTCGTAGCCCGGCCGGTAGACGAGAAGGAAGCCCAGCGGCGCGCTGAGAGCCAGCGGAAGTAGAGACTCGACCAATGCGAGCGTCGAGTCGTCGGCCCAATACATGTCTTCGAGCACGACGACGAGCGGTTGCTCTCGAGCCGCAGCAGCGAGAAAGCGCCCGATCGCGGCGTGCACGAAACGCTCTTGGGCATCCGGCGACATGGTCGCCCAGAGTGACTGCTCCTCGGGGGGCAACGACAGCCCTAGCACGATCGCTATGGAAGCGACGACCTCCCTGTCTTCAACGTGCGCGACTTTGGCTGCGAATTCGGAAATCGACGCGAGATCGTCAAACACGCTTCTATCCAGAACGCGGCCGATCCACTTCCTGAACAGATCTGAGAACGGGTGAAAGCTCAGATTTCGCCCCACCGGTGTGCAGGTACCGAGCTCTATGGCACGCGACTCGTCGCTCAATTCCTCGACAGCCTCGCTGACCAAACGTGTCTTTCCTATTCCACCCTCTCCGCACACTCCGACTACTGCGCCCCGGTCACCGCCGACCCCGGCGAGCTTCGTGACAAGTTTTTTCAGGTCTTCGTCGCGCCCGACAAGCGCGGTGGTCTTGATTCGTCGCTTCCCGATGACCCTGCTCGCGTCGCTCCGATACCCGAGCAACTCTCGTACCGGAACCGGCTTGGCAATGTTCTTGAACTCGAGCTCGAACGGTTCGGAGAACTCGAACGTGTCGTCCGCCGCTCGCGCAGTCTCAGGGCCGACGAAGATCTGTCCGTTCTTCGCAGCGTTGTAGATGCGCGCAGCGAGATTCACCGCTGGGCCCATCACGTCGAACGCCCCGGTCAGCGCACCGCCGACCAGGCCGGATGCGACGAGTCCGCTGTTGATGCCGGTATGCACATCGAGCTTGTCGTACTTTTCGTTCAAGCGACGCACTTCGTAGACAGCGTCGCGAATCGCCATCGCGGCATCGCATGCGAAGGCCGGTCCCCCCTCCAAAGCCCGCGGGGCACCGAACAAGACCATCGCGCAATCACCGGTGTACTTGTGGACGATCCCTCCGCGCGCCATCGAGATCTTTTCGATGCGCGCGAAACACAGATTCATCATGTCGCGCGAGAACTCAGCGCCATAAGTCTCCGTGATCGCCGTGTAGCCGGAGATGTCGGCGAAAAGTATCGTAGCTTGACGCAGATCGGCGTCGTCGGCGGGAGGCGCGGTAGGGATCTGCGTCATGGCGGGTGCGCGATGAAGTTACCCTAATCTTATTGCTGCGTTGACAAATTGTGTCCACTTCCGCCCAAGCGCGCGGCGGGCTAGGCTCCGCCCGGAGTCACTCGCCTGAGTCCCGACCAACAACCGTGCGACGTATGAGCTGGACAGCGATCTTGCCGACGACCTCGCGCCCCTCGAAGGGCACCAACAAGCTCGATCTGCGCTTGGCGGCGGGAATCGCCAAGAAATCTGGTGTCCCTGTTCGACTATGGGACGACACTTTTGTCTTCGCGTCAGCGAACGCGCAGCACCGCGCGACGATACGGATACCGAATCGCGCTACGCTCTGGAACCTCGTCGCGCGACCGAGCTCCGGGTTCGGTGAGGGCTACCGGGACGGATCCATCAAAGTTGACGGCGATCTCGCCGAGGTTCTGGCCGCAGGGTTCACGCACGCGTGGGACCGCAAGCCTCGCAATCGTGGCGCACCGGTCATGCAACGCCTAGCTGACGCCATCCAAGTTATTTCGCGGACTCGCGCTCGGAGGAACGCGGAGGCGCACTATGGGCTCGGCAGCGAATTCTATCGTCCGTGGCTCGATTCTCGAATGGTCTACACTTGCGCCTACTTTCCGGACCGTGACGCATCACTCGAAGATGCCCAGCTCGCCAAGCTCAATCTTGTGTGTCGGAAGCTCGGCCTTCGCGAAGGTGATTCCGTCGTCGAGCTCGGAAGTGGCTGGGGCGCGCTGGCGATTCACATGGCGGCGCAGTACGGCACGCGCGTCCGCGCATTCAACATCTGCGAAGAGCAAGTCGAGGTCGCGCGCGCGTCCGCACGCAGAGCCGGAGTAGCCGGGCGCGTCGAATTTGTGGCCGAGGACTACCGCGAAGCGAGCGGCCGTTTCGATGCCGTGGTTTCCGTCGGAATGCTCGAGCACGTAGGCCGAAAGGAATATGGACGCTTTGGCGCTCTTGTCGCGCGATTGCTGAGGCCGGATGGTCGCGCCCTGGTTCACACCATTGGTCGTCACCGGCGAATGCCGACGAACCCGTGGATCCGGCGCCGTATCTTCCCGGGGGGCTATGCAGCATCACTTGGCGAGCTACGAAACGTTTTCGAGCCGAACGAACTCGCGATCCTCGACATAGAGAACCTCCGCCGACACTACGCCCTCACGCTGAATCACTGGCGCAACCGGTTCGCCACGGCCCGTGATCAGATCGTACAACAGCATGGCGCGGAGCTCGCTCGGACCTGGGAGCTTTACCTCGCGGCGAGCGAGGCATCCTTTGCGACCGGATGGAGCCAGCTCTACCAGATCGTCTGCGCGCCGGCTTCGAGTAACGCGATTCCGTGGACGCGACCGACTCCAATCGATCTACCTGCTCTAGACCCGCTGTCTCACACCCGAGGAGAGTGAATCATGCCAACCGCGATCGAAGCCGAGATGGAGCGCTTCATGCACGGCCTGATCAAGCGCAACCCCGGCGAGACCGAGTTTCATCAGGCCGTGAACGAGGTCGCCGAGTCGTTGATGCCTTTCGTTCTCGAGCATCGCGAGTACTACGACGCCAACATCCTCGAGCGCATGACGGAGCCCGATCGCATCATCATCTTTCGGGTGACGTGGGAGGACGACCGCGGCCAGATCCGCGCGAATCGTGCCTGGCGCGTGCAATTCAACAACTCCATCGGTCCCTACAAGGGCGGGCTGCGCTTTCACCCGGACGTGACGCTCAGCGTGCTCAAGTTTCTCGGTTTCGAGCAGGTCTTCAAGAACAGCCTGACCGGCTTGCCGATGGGTGGAGCCAAAGGTGGCGCCAACTTCAATCCCAAGGGAAAGAGCGATCGCGAAGTCATGCGGTTCTGCCAGTCGCTCATGATCGAGTTGCACCGCCATATCGGTGAAGACACGGATGTTCCGGCTGGAGACATCGGCGTCGGCGCGCGAGAGATCAGCTACCTCTTCGGCCAGTACAAACGTATGGAGAACCGCTTCACCGGCATTCTGACCGGCAAAGGCCTCGCCTTCGGCGGTAGTCTCGTCCGCACCGAAGCCACTGGATACGGTGCGGTCTACTTCATGGACAACATGCTGGCGGAGCGCGGAGATAGCGTGGAGGGTAAGACCTGCGTCGTCTCGGGGTCCGGCAACGTCGCGCTCTATTGCATCGAGAAGCTCGTTCAGCGGACGGCCAAAGTAGTCACGGCGTCGGACTCGAGCGGCTTCATTTACGATCGCGATGGCATCCACGGCGAGAAGCTCGCTTGGCTGAGGGAGCTAAAAGAGGTCCGTCGCGGTCGCATCAGCGAATACGCCGACAAGTTCGGCGCAGAGTTTCACCCGGACCGCCGACCCTGGAGCGTTCCTTGCGAGCTGGCGTTTCCTTGCGCGACGCAGAACGAGCTCGACGCGAGCGACGCGGACGTTCTCATCAAGAACGGCCTCATTGGAATCGTCGAAGGTGCCAACATGCCGAGCACGCTGGACGCAGTGCACTGTTTCTTGAACGCGCGGGTCCTATTCGGACCGGCCAAGGCGGCCAACGCCGGCGGGGTTGCAGTCTCCGGATTGGAGCAGAGCCAGAACGCGCTGCGCATCTCGTGGTCCCACGAGGAAGTCGATTCCCGCCTTCAACAGATTATGCGCAGCATCCACACTCAGTGCGTGACCTACGGCCACCAGCCCGACGGCTTCATCAACTACGTCAACGGCGCCAACATCGCGGGCTTCGTCAAAGTCGCAGATGCGATGCTGGCGTATGGGGTGGTTTAGCGGCCGCCCATATCGGAGTGTTTGGCTACTGCGAACAATCTGTGAGCTCCGCCAACCCAACGGCCGCCAGCAACACCATCCGGGAGTCTGTGGCCACGATGGTACCGCTTCCATCGACGTCGCACACTTCCGAGTCGCAAGCTGTCACCCCCACCGCGCTCTGTAGTGCGTACAGCGCATCCGCCGCCATTGGACCACCGGTCGCTGGATCGCTCAGCGGCTGTCCGCAGGGCGTATTCTCGCAGAACACGTTGCAGGCTTCTCCCGCACGGAAAAACGGATCGGCGTCGTCGCAGTCCTCGCCGTCGTCTATTTGACCGTCGCCACAGGTTCCACAGAAGTCAGACCCCGAGTGTCGAAGGACATACGCGTCTAATGATCCACCGTTGAACTCCCTCACGAGTATTTGGTAGGTCCTTCCAGATTCGAGGCCCACGACGAGCTTGGAACACGCGCCTGCGCCGCCATCGTTGTCCGCGGCCAACGGGCTCGTCGGGTTTCCCTCGGCATACACCTCGATAGTCGTGTCCCAGGGACATTGTCCGTAAAGGCTCGTCGTTTCGAACACGTACTGTCCACTTACGTCCGGTGTGAAAGTAAACTCTCCCACCTGCCCAACCGAGAGTGCCCAAGCGCGCGTCTGACCGCAGTGTGAGATGAGCAGCGGCTCGCGGGCACACGCCGTGTCACATCCGTCCCCCCCTAAGACATTGCGATCGTCGCACTCCTCGCCAAGCTCTGTAACCCCGTTGCCGCAAGTCGAGCATGAATCGCTGGTGTAACGCAGCACATACGCGCCGAGGGAATCCCCATTAAATCCGCTAACGACGACGCGGTACACACCCGATTCGAGATCCAGCGTCAGCGCCGAACACGCGCCCTCACCTCCTTGATCGTCGGACGCGATCAGCTCACCGTTCGACGTGTACACCTCTAAAAATGTGTCCCATGGGCACCCGTCGGCCGTGCCCGCTGTCTCTAGCTGCACGCGCTGCGGAGTATCGAGGACAAATACGAATTGGTTCGAACCTTCCTGGGGGAATCCGGGCGCCACGCTGGCGGCACACGCTTCGAGCGGGATCCTGGTTGTGCAATCGGAGTCGCAGCCATCCGCATCGATGCGATCGCCGTCGTCACACTCCTCAGCTTCGACTATCCCGTTGCCACAGATCGAGCATGCGCCGTTGAAGTACTCCAAAACGTAGGGGCCGACCCCGTAGTCCAAGCCCTCCTCATCGGATTCTCCGAACACTACAACGCCGTAGTCCCCTGCGGGCACATTGGCTATCAGGCGCGCACACCCACCCACACCGCTCGGCTTGCCGAACGCGGAGTACTGGGAATCCACGCCGTGTAACGAAATGTGAGTTTCGCCGGGGCATCCGCCGTTTCTTCCCTTAGTGTCGAGTCGAATCACGTCATCAAACACGAGCGTCAGCGGAAACTCACCGGGCGGTTCGTCACTTCCGGCGTATCCGGGCGACGCGTATTCGCCGCAGTTGTCCAAGGTCGGAGACTTTTGTCGACACCCCGAATCACAGCCGTCGCCATCTTGCAGGTTGCCATCATCACACTCCTCGGCCTCGAGAACTCCGTTCCCGCAGGTCGAGCATTCCCCCGTAAAATACTCCAGGACGTACGGTGCCCCCCCCACATTGTTCCCCCACTCTCTTACACGCGCGACGTATTGTCCGGACGACAACGAGTCCACGATTCGCGCACACGGACCGCGCCCTGAGTACCCATCACAATCCTCGTCGTAGCTACTGGCCTGCCCGTCTTGACCTTCATACGAGACGCAGACGCCCGCGCAGCCACCGCTGCCATCGTCCAATTCGAGCCGGACCACGTCATCGCCGGCAAGACTGAACGAGAATTCGTCGAGATTCCCAGGATCGACGCCAGGAAACTCGTACGCGCCGCAACGGTCGAGCACCGGGATTTCCTTCTGACACTCTTCACTGCACTCGTCGCCAGCCGTGAGATTACCGTCATCGCATTCTTCGAGTTCCACAACACCGTTTCCGCAGGTCGAGCACGTCTGGTCATGGTACGACAGCACGTACGGACCCAGCGCGATTCCCTGAGAACCGCGAACCAGTATACGGTAAGCGCCAGATTCGAGGTCGGAGGTCACCGCCGCGCATTGCCCTATGCCGCTGTCGTCATCGCCAGAGATCGATTCGCCACGCTCATTGAGTATCGTGATCTCGGAGTTCCCTGAACATCCATTTGCTCCATCTCCCGTCGCGAGCTTGACCCTGTGCGGGATTGAGAGGGCAAGCTTAAATTCGTCGAATCCCTCGGGGCCAAATCCAGGCGATTCGTAAATGCCGCAACGATCGAGATTCGGACTCTCGCGCCGGCAGCTCGCATCGCAGCCGTCGCCGCTCGACACGTTCGCGTCATCGCACTCTTCCACTTCCAGGACGCCGTTACCGCAGATCGAGCATGATGCGGTGGAGTAGTGCAGGACGTAAGGAATGCCGTAGGCACCCGAATCGAAGAGCTCAACCAAGTAGTCGCCCGCAGGGAGTGGCGTCGTCACGCGAGCGCATCTGGGCCATTCGCTCTCAGCAACAATATTCGCCGCCAGATCAAGGACTCGAATCTCTGCATAGTCGAGAAAACACGCGGCTCGACCATCGTCCGTTCTCAGATCCACGACATCCTCCGACGCGAGGGACATCGAAAACTGCACATGATTTCCGATATCCAACGTGCCGGTGACTGATGCACACGCTGCAAGGCCCTGTGGTTCGACCTCGCATTCCGAGTCACAGCCGTCTCCGGCGACGACATTGCCGTCGTCACACGCTTCCGCCTCGACTAGCCCGTTAGGACACGTCGAACATGCGCCGTTGAAATAGCCTAAGACGTATCCGCCGCCGCCGCTCGAGAACCTCCAATCGAATACCCGCAACTCATAAGTCCCTGCTGGCAACCATCTAGCAACGCGCGAGCATCGGCCGATCCCACTGTCTAAGTCGGCGCCCACCTGCGAGCCATCGGCGTGATGGATCTCGAATCTCGTGTCACGTGGGCACCCGCCTTCTCCGTCGCTAGTCTCGAATCTGACGACATCGTCGGACGCGAGTGCGAAGCTGAACACACGCAGCTCCCCGGCCACATCGAGCGAGCCGCAGGCAGCGAGTGGGAGCGCCGGCTCCAGCTGACACTTTGAATCACAGCCATCTCCGCCCAAAGTGTTTCCGTCGTCGCATTGCTCGCTCGGTTGAATGAAGGCGTTTCCACACAACGGAGGAGTGAATGGACACCCGCACGCAGCAGTACATGGACCGCTTTCACACGAGCTGGGACCGGAGCCGTCGCAATCTTCAGCCTCACGGATTCCGTTCCCACACGTGGAACACTCGCTGGTGAAGTACTCGAGTACATACGATTCCGGGCCGCACACGTTAACCGTGTAGGAACCCTGACCGTAGGAGGAAGCACCGTCGTAACAACCAGGGCCGTAGAATGTTTCGGTCGGGTAGCGCCCGTCACCTATCTCGAGCGGCGTGTCCCCGGGGCAACCTCCTTCGCCGTCGCTCGTCTCGAGTCGTACGAGTCCATGCGGTACGGTGAACACGAAAGACTCGCAGCCGGAAGCTTCGTACGCCCCACACCTGTCTAGTGTTCGCGATGCTGCATCCGCCAATTCGAGCGCGATGGTGCGGCGTTCTGCTGGCCTCGGCGCGGCCTCTCCCAACGCGACAGCAAGGAGGACGAACAGGTAGGCAAGTCGAGTTATCATCGTAACCGAGTACCGCGGCAGCCGGGACTCGGACGCAGGTGGAACTGGACCGCGTTCTCGACATGACGAGCCACGTCGCCCGGACATCCGCTGTTAGAATCCCGCGTTTGTCTCATCATCGGCAGCAACTCGCATCGGACCAACAGCCCCGTCGGAACTTTAGCGCTTGTCGACCTCTCTACGCCCGCTTGCTGCCCGCGTCTGATGGCGACGGACACGAGCATCTCCAACAATCCGCGCAGTCACTCATTGCACGCGAGCGCGCCTACACCCACCGCTGCGCGCAGGATAGCCAGCGCATCGGTCGCCGCGACGGTGCCGCTCGCATCCACATCGCATACGGCTCCGTCACATACCGTAATTCCGACCGCGCTCTGGAGCGTGTAGAGCGCATCTGATGCCGTGGGACCACTTCGCGACGGGTCGGTCAGCGGTTGTCCGCACGGGGTTCGTTCGCACAACACGCCACAGGCATCCCCCGCCTCGAAGAACGGATCCCCGTCATCACAGGCTTCGCCTTCCTCAAGAGCGGAGTTGCCGCACGCACCGCACAGCGCGGGACCGGAGTACCTCAACACATACGCACCGAGCGGACCGCCGGAGAGCTCCCGCACCATCATTCGGTAAGTCACCCCAACATCGGGACTGAAAGACAATCGCGAGCAGTGTTCCTCACCCGCGTCATTGTCAGCTGCAATGGGAGTCGTGAAAGCGCCTTCTACGTGGACTTCGAGCACCGTATCGCCGGGGCACGTCCCGTAGAGGCTAGTGGTTTCCAAGTCCACTTGGCCAGAGATGGCCGGTGTGAAGCGGAACTCGCCGGTCTCTCCGGGCCTGAGTGCCGATCCTCGTGCCTGGCCACAGCCAGCGATCTGCACCGGCTCTCGATTGCACGTGGCGTCACATCCATCCTCATCGATCAGGTTCGAGTCGTCGCATTGTTCGCCCAGCTCGACGTCGCCATTCCCGCAGACCGAACAGGAGTCGTTGTCGTAGACAAGAACGTAGGGCCCAAGCGCACCTCCCTCGAATCCGCGGACGGTCACGCGATAGACCCCCGCGTCAAGATCCAGCGTCAGCGCGCTGCACCGCCCCTCGCCACTTTGGTCGTCCGACGCGACCAGCTCACCCGAGTCGCTGTAGACCTCGACAATAGTATCGCCGGGGCACATTCCATTCGCACCCGTGGTCTCGAGGTGAGTCCACCCCCTCGACGCAAGCGTTAAAGAAAATTCATCAAACTCCGCGACGGCGAACCCGGTTGAGTCGTAAGCACCGCAAGCGCCCAATACCACGGCTTCTTGCTCGCATTCAGCATCGCACCCGTCTCCGTCAACGTTGTTGCCATCGTCGCAATCCTCACCGAGTTCGACTGAATTGTCGCCGCAAGTCGAGCATTCACCCCTGAAGTACTTGAGAATATACGGAGCGGGATATACGAACGAGTCCCCAGCAAGTTGGCCAGCTAATGGGTTCGTGACTTGGACGGCGTAGTCCCCGGCAGGCAATACTTCGACCAGGCGAGAGCACGGACCCGAGCCGATGTTGGCGTCAGCCGCGACGAGAGCGCCAGCGGCGTCGTACAATAGAATCGCCGTCGCGCGCAAACAGCCCCCGTCCCCGTCCGTCGCCTCGAGATGCACGACGTCGTCTGTAGCCAGCGAGAATGAATAGCGGTTGACGTGTCCTTGATTGAAGCCGAGAGATTCGTAGACACCACACGAATCTAGAACCTGAATCTCCCACTCACAGTTCGAGTCGCAACCGTCACCATCAAAGCTATTTCCGTCGTCACACTCTTCCCCAAGCTCTCGCTGAACTTCCGCATCTCCACACGATGACATGAACGAACACGTACACACGGAACTGCACGATGCCACAGAGCAGAAGCCCAGGGCATCTCCGTCACAGTCCTCGACTTCGACAATTCCGTTCCCACACGTCGAACACGCTCCCGTGAAATACTGAAGGACATACGCGTCGACGCCGTAAGTGTAGACCGATTCACGAACGCGAACTGCGTAGGCTCCTGCTGGCAAGGAGAGAACGAGACGAGAGCAAAATGCCACTCCGCTGTTGTCGTCAACGCCGTAATGCAAATTGCCTTCAGCGTTGTACACGTCGAGCACGGTGTCGCCGGGACAGCCCGTGCCACCACCAGTTGTCTCTAGGCGCACGATATCGTCCGTGGAAAGGGCAAATGAAAACTCGTCGAAATCGCCTTCCCGGAATCCGGACGATGCGTATCCGCCGCAACTTTCCAGGCTAGGCAGTTCCCGCGTGCAAGCGGCATCACAACCATCACCGTTTTCGATGTTACCGTCATCGCATCCCTCTGCTTCTACGATGCCGTTTCCGCAGGTCGAGCACGCACCAGTGAAATACTCTAGAACATACTCGCCGAGGTAGTTCCCAGGGGGCGCGGGAGAAACTTCGGCAACGTACACCCCGGCTGGTAAAGCAAGGACAATGCGATCGCAGAATCCCAGGCCGCTATCGGCGTCCCTCGCGAGCAAGCCGTTAGTCGCGTCGTATACGCTGAGCACACTCTCGTTCGTGCCAGTATGGTACGCGCACCCTCCGTCGACGGCGGTCGTCTCGAGCCGAACGGTCTGGTGCGAAGCTAGCGAGAATGAGAACTTGTCAAATCCCTCGTACCATCCATGCGGCAACCCGGATGAGTAGTAGCGCCCACAAGAATCGAGAGTCCGTGGTTCTAGCGGTTCCCGCACACAACTAGCGTCGCAGCCATCGCCATCGACACGGTTTCCATCGTCACATTCCTCGCCCAGGGCGAGTTGAAGCACGCCGTCGCCGCAGAGCGGTGCTAACGGGCATACGCACGACGCGCTGCAGGGTGCGAAGCTGCAGCCGCCGAGCGCTCTTCCATCGCAGTCCTCGCGAACTTCCACCATCCCATTCCCGCACTCGGAGCACTCGTCGGTAGAGGACTGCAGAACGTATGCGCCAATCCCTTCCAGGGAACTGCCGATCACGCGTATTGTATAGTCACCGGCTGGGAGCGAATCGAAGCCTGCTGCGCAACTCTCCGCGACACTTCCGTAGCTGCCGTGAATAGGACTGCCTTCGGCGTCATACACGCGGATCGTCGCGCCGCTCGTGCAGCCGCCGTCAGGATCTGATGCTCTTAGCAGCACCGCTGAATCTCCCACCAGGTTGAACAGAAACTCATCGAAGTCACCGGCTGCAAACCCAAGTGATGCGGACGAACTGCACGCCGCGAGAACCGGAAGCTCGGTCTTACAGTTCGAATCGCAACCGTCGCCGCTGAACACATTGCCATCGTCGCATTCTTCGGCTTCGAGGATCCCATTTCCACAGCTTGAACAAGCACTTACAAAGTACTCAAGAACGTACGGCCCAATCGCTTCGTAGTATTGCGCACCTCGAACTTCAATCTCGTACGTTCCAGCTGGCAGAGGTACCAGCAGACGAGAACAGAATCCGGCGCCACTTATGAAATCACTGAACAGCGTATTCCTCACACTGATGCTCGTTCGCACCGAACATCCGTTGTACCCGTCCGTGGTTTCCAATCGCACCGTGCCTGGAGATTCAAGGGTGAAAGTGAACACGTCGAATGTCCCATCGTCAAGTCCAGGAGATGCATAGGAACCGCAGTCCGTCAGCGCGACAACGGACGATCGTCGCAAGTCATCCGCAGCGCCGATGGCTTGTGCGTCGCGCCGAGCATTGCTGGTTGCGGTCGCTAGCAGGACCGGTACCAGCACGTATAACCGCAGTTTACTTCTCATACGCTCTACGTCGGACGCGCTGCCCGCGCTCTGCTGCGTACTTCAACTAGGGACAACCAAGTATCGACAACCAGACAGTTCGCCGAGACCCACTGCGGAAAGCAAGATCGCGCGCGCATCAGTAGCAGCTATCGTTCCACTCCCGTCCACGTCGCACACGCGATTGTCGCACTCAGACAGTCCCACCGCGCTCCGAAGCGCGAACAATGCGTCAGATGCGCTCGGCTTCGGTGCATCACGGTTCACCGGCTGGCCGCACGGCGTACGGAGGCAAGTCGCACGGCAGAACTCTCCGGGCCCGCCTTCAGTGTCGCCGTCGTCGCATTCCTCCGGGGATACCACGAACCCGTCTCCGCAGACGCGCGTACACGCGTCACCCACCCCGTCGGTGTCGCGATCTGCTTGGTCTCCGTTCGCGTCATTCGGGCAGTTGTCGAAGGGATCGGGAAGCTCGTCGCCGTCGCGATCGTCAGCGCTCGCGAGAACCGCGCGCCGTTCGCAAATCGACAGCGGCGGGCAATCATCATCGTCGAGACACACCCCGTGCGATCTCTCGCATACCCCCGCGCCATTGCAGGTTAGAGAAGCCGGGCATTGCGCACCCTCGCTACAGTGCTGATCGGTATGCTCAATGCATTCACCGGCACTCACATACGCGACGTCACCCTCGTCGCTAAGTAGAGCGTGCGCTACTCGCTGCAATCCGTCCCCCGCGTCCTCACAAGCCGTGCCAGTGCTGCATTGGGCCTCAGTCTGGCACGTTACTGGCTCGCCGAGCTCGTCGGTTTCAACTTCGAAGCAAGTGCCAGCGCTCGGGGTGTCACTAAGTGGTCGACAGAACTCCAGTGGCGCGCAACCGCTGCTCGAGTCGTCCTCCTCCTCAGGCGGGATGCAAGGAGTTCCGATCGCCTTGACGCACCGGCCAGGGGGGACGAAGCAATCGGCAGTCGGACTACAGTCTTCGTTAGTGGTACAACCCTCACCAGTATCGCTGCACACGCCCGCGCTAACACTGCTCACGGTCGTAATTGCTCCGGCAGCAACCCCCGAACGCATCCGCGCCGTGCGCGTGGGGTGGTAGAGCCCCTCCGAAAAGGCACCGTAAGTCGATCCGGCCTCGCCTTGGCCGACATCGACATTGAAAATCTGCACGACCATGTCACTGACATCTCCATCCCCGTTGAGATCTTCACCCTGGTCGCTCTCTAGGGTAAGGAAGCGAACCGTCCTGCCTAATACCCGATAAGGCTGCCTGCGATCGCACGCTTCCAGCGTGCATGGCACCATGGTCTGTCCCGTAGACATCAACGTTCGTGAATCTGTGTCGAACACGAACAACACGTCATCGTCACGGTCAACGTCGTCGTTGAGAGAAGCACTTTGACCACTCTCGGACACTCGCAACGCGACGAGGCGGTCGCCGGCAACGAAATCGACCACGGCAATACCGAGATTCTGAGAAACGTTTTCGATGGGGTCGTACGTGTGCGCGACACGATCGAGAGCGTCTGCGTCGCCATTGAGCGACCCGTGGCCCTGCCCTGCCTCGGGGACGGAAAACACCACAATCGAACCTGCGAAGCTGAATGCATCTGCAGCTTTGCCAGTGTTAGACCAGTCTGCACCTGCGCCGAGCGGTCCGTATACTTCGAGCACCGTATCCGACGTGTCTGTGTCGCCGTTCAACGATTCGCCCCCATCGGCGTCTTCTGACACGAGTCCACCGACGAATGACTCGCTAATCTTCACCTCGACTGCAGCGCGCGCCAGATTGATCGGCTCGGACGTCGTGGCGTGACGGTACAAGTGCACGACTTGGTCGGTCGCGTCGCCATCCGCATTTCGATCCGTGCCATCACCGTTCGGCTGGGTTATCTCGGCCTCAGGCACGAGCATGGCGACGGAATCACCCACGACCGCCGCCGCCGTCACCGGCCCTAGCGACAACGGCGCGCCAGGCACGCACGCCTCAGCGTCAAGACAGAGCTCTCGCACCTCGAGTATCGTGTCCAAGAGGTCCCCGTCTCCGTTGAGATCATCGCCAGCATTCGTAGACGCCGGCTGCGCCACCATTGCGTGCGAGCCGAACTTCAACGGCGCCGGGCATCTCGGGTTCGGAAAATCCGAGAACTGGGATTCGAAAGCGACGATCGCGGCGCTGCCGGCGACCACTGGGATGTAGGAGTTCGATGCGATCGAGCCAAGATCCGCAGTTTCGTCAACTCGGCGACTGAAGCCAGTCAGCGAATCGTGCAAGTAAATTGATTGCCCGGTGGACTGCGGGTCGAACGACGAGCCAAGCTCGCAGCACGATTGCTGAAACGCAGCGTAACGCGATTCCCGTGACAGGAAGCGGCTTCCCGAAACGGCGACGCTTGGAAAGTTCGACCCGCTTCCGGACGACACCTCATCCCCATCTGATGTCACATTGAGACGACGAATCTCGCCCGTCGTAAGGCTTCGCAAGAAGAGGTCGAACCCGTCGTTTGTGTCACCTGCGACAAGGTTCGAATTGCCGCTACGGAAAGCGACACTGGCGCCTCCGGCAGAAATGCTCGGATCCAACGACCACGCCAACGATCCGCACTCGCTACCGCCGTTGCCTTCCGCGGCCGTCGTCGAGATCGCGCCGGGTTCGTCGAAGACGCCGTCCTCGTCGGTATCGCGATCGTGCACGTAGGCACGCACGAGGGGCGTACAGTCGGGATCGGACGCTACCAGTCCGACGCCATCACTCGAGAACGCGACATATCTGCCGTCTTGAGAAATGAACGTCCCGAACGACCCGAGCGCGGTTCCGAGGCCATTCCCGCTGGCCTGCGAGCCGTCACTCGCGACGCTTACCCTTGTCGTTGCTAGCAGATGGCTGTCGTGGACGAACACGTCCGTAAACCCGTTGTCATCGTTTTCCACGAGATTGTTCGCGTCACTCTCGAACGCGACGAAGCGACCGCCCGACGAGATCGTGGCCGCCGCGCTTCTTCCGTTTGCAACGAGCCCGGCCGAAGACACGTCGACCCGTTGAGACACGCCTCCCACGACATCACGCAGGAGCACCCCTTGGCCAACGCTTCCGAACACGACGAATTGCCCGGTTTCATCGATCGTCAAACCGCCGGCGCTACTTTCTTCCCCTACGCGAACGACTTCGTCGTTCAGTCCCCGCGATACGATGCTCCGGATCCCTGTGCGAAGATCGAGCATCCAGCCGGTGCGATCGGCATCCGTGTAGGTGACGTAGCGGCCGTCAGCTGACAGCGACGGTTCGTCTCCCGTACAGTCGGCCACCGTGCAACTCGCGCAACGCACTTCGTAGGGAACGTTCGCCCACTCCGAGCGTCGGTAGAACGCCAGTCCGGCGCTGACCGCGAAGCTTCGTCCACCGATGACCGGCGCGGCGTCTGCTGCAACCGACTGACCTGCCAGGAGATCTACCGCCCCATCGTCCGAAACGCTGTAGACGCGAAGCAGTGTGTCGACAGCATCACCGTCGGCATTCTGATCGCAGTCGAGCAGAGCGGGACATTCATTCTGAAGAGGCTCAGGCTCGAGAAACGCCACAACGTCGCCCTCGCCCGAAACGGCAGGAAACGTAAACCGATCTGGCCGCAAACGCGTTACTACCCTACCCGGAAAGCCGTCGCGGCCGATGTCGTTGCTTCGGCCGGTAGCGCGATCGGACAAGAGTACGACTTCGTCTTTCGTATCGCCGTCCCCATTGAGGTCCACGAAATCGAGTCCCTCTGAGACGACGAACGAGTTGGTGCCCGACGTCTGCGTGATGCCGTCGAGCGCGACGGGATGGTCCGCAGCGTAGCCGAACGAGACACAAACCCCCTGCGCGCCGCAGTCCGCGTCCGAACCGCAGGCTCCAATCAGCTCCCCGCCGACTTGGCAGGCGCCACCCACCACGACGGGATCGCCTGCCGTAACGAACCTCTCGACGACAATTGGGCCGGCACCTTCAAAGCGCCGATCGCGGAATTCGAACAGCGACGGCCCGCACTCCGAATCGGGGCAGTCATCATCACGTTTGCATGAAGTATCCTTGTTCGCTCCATCGACACATTTTCCCTCGCCGCAGGTCCCCTGCGGGCATTCGGCCGTTGTCCCGCACGCCAGCATGTCACGCGGTCCTCCGGCGCACTGACGAAAGCCCGGCGAGCGCCGCGCCACGCGTAGAACCGTCGCGGGAGCATCAGCGGTCCCGAACAACGAAAGCGTTTCATCGCTCGTCGGATCCACCTGCGGCTCGAATACCGGAGGCAGTAGCGCGCCGGTGTAAGTAAACGACTGCAGGAATTCGTTGCTCGGAACCGACAGCGCAACCTCACGGCCTGCGAACGCCCTCAGGAAAATCCCACCGCGCAAGAGCCGCGCGAACGGCAAGGCACCGTCCACTAGTACGCCTTGCCAGTTCATGGGCACGAGAATGTTGCCCTCTGCATCGGTGACGACGCGCAATTGCCCGGCGTCCGGGTCGCAGGGCGGAACGGGCGCGACACAGAGGTTCTGATACTGATTCGGCTCCGGGAGAGCTGTAAAGCTGGAGAAAAACGTTTCCGGTGCTTTCGCGCAGCCACCGGCGTTTGCGTAGAGTCTATCGATACACGCGGATAGACCTGACGTCTCCGAGCATGCCTGCTCGGAGGTCTCGCAAGGAAGCGGCTCGCCGTCTCGCGTAACCGTGATCCGCGCTGGACCCGCTAGATTGATTCCATCGTCTTCAGCCCCCACGTACGCGTCGGTGTCCGGAAATCGAAAACGGAGCACGCCCTGGCCGTCTCGCTCTCTCACGTCAAGAAACAGATCGGTTGGGCTCGCGGTATTGGCCTCGATGCAGTTCCATTTCGTCGTCCCATCGGACGACGCTTCACAGGCCTCGCCGTCGGCCACCAGAGCGTCACAGTCATTCGCGATCGTGATGAGATGCGAGCTTTGCCCGTCAGCGTGAACAAACGCGATGGTGACCACGTACGCTTCGGCATTGGCATCGAACGGCCCTACCCCCGTTTCGCCGCAGGCGGGTGAGACAGCGACCCAATCGCCAGGTGCCGCGAACGGACGGTCCACGATGCCGCCGTCGGTCAAGAAGGCCTGGCTGACGCCCGGGATGACGTCGCACGATGCCCTCGCCACGACGGGCGCCAGAGCGACCGAGAGGGCGGCAACAACAACGGACGCAAAGCCGTGCCCAAACCACTCAGAGCTCGAGCGTTCACGGTCAGTGCGCGAGAAGAACGACGAAACGCTGTGCGTCACTAACCCCCTGTGCCGTCGGTGCCGAATTCGCGACACGCCGACGATCGAAAGACGCGCGCGACTATTCCCCAGAGCACCGGCGACTCAAATCGCGCAGCCCCGGCAACCGTCCTGACGGTTCGAGCGCATCTTGCGTGACAATTGGACCCGATGCCACACTGCACCCGCCACCAATGAGCGTCAGCTTTCATGGCGTAAGCTTTTGCCTAGAGACACGCGATGTCCGGACCTTCGCCCGCGAGGGACTACGAGCGCAATTGGGGGATCACCGGGTATTTTCGTGGGTCGATGTCGAAGCGGATGACGTTGGTGCGCTGAACGAGATTTTGTCGGAAATCGGCGTAGACCTTTCGCTCGCCAATCACTTTGACACCCCTGAGATTTTGCCTCGTGTCGTCGAGCGCCAAGACGCGCTCGCTTTCCAGCTGTATGAAATCGAATCGCCCGAGCACCACCTCGAGACCCAACGAGGCATCTCGGAAATGAAGCTCGCGCGGCTCGTCGTGGTGCTCGGCACGGATTTCATCGTCACGTATCACCGGGGCGCACTGGACGTGATCGACTATGTGACGACGAGCTGCGCCGACAACTTCAGGTTGGCCGGAAAGTCCCCCGGCTTCATCGCATTCTTGATCGTCGAGCGATGCGTTTACGAGTGTGCGCTACTGAACCTCGCCAACGACAACGCTCTCGAGATCCTCGAGGGCCAGCTGACCTCCGACGCGGCAACCTTCGAGATGAGTGGCACGAAGATCGTCGCGAGCAACATCCGAATCTTGAAAAAGCTCGCGTCGTGTCTTCACATCGTGCTTATGGCGCTCGGCACGAAGCAAAGCCGATTTGTCACGCAGGAGGCGAAGGATACCTTCCACACCTTGCTGCAGAGCGCGCTCGCAGTACGTGCGGCCGTGGACTCATCGCAGGATCTTCTCGACGGCATCGTGACGGGGATCCACGCACGCGCCGCCACTCGCACGAACGAGATCGTACGCACACTCACCGTCATGTCCGGCGTGCTGCTGCCGCTGTCGCTCGTCGCCGGGATCTACGGGATGAACTTCGAGAACATCCCGGAGCTCAGTTGGCGGTGGGGCTACTTCGCCGCGCTGGGCGTGATGACGGTGCTCGGGTTGGCGCTGTACGCGATGTTCCGCCGCTCGGGCTTCGTCGGCCCGCACAAGCGTGAAGACTGAGCCCGTGCTACCGACGCCCGAGCAAGGCGGTACGATACTGCGCCACATCACCGCTTGCGGCTTGGAGTCGACTGGCGAGGCCGCGGGCTAGCGCCTTGTAGAACGCGTGCGCGAATCGGTCGTCTTCGGCACAAAGCTTTTCAAGACCCTCTCTCGACAGCTCGAGGATCGTGCTCGGCTCCTGCGCAACGACGCTCGCGGCACGCTTCTCGTCCTTCAATACGAGGGCCATCTCACCAAAGCAGGAACCACTACCTAAGGTCGCGACTTCTTGCTCTTTGCCACTCGTATCGCGCCTCATCACCCGAACCGTCCCGAGCGCGATCACGTACATGGCATCCCCGTCGTCCCCCTCGTGACAAAGCCAGGCGCCGTTCGACAGCGTCCGCTCCTGCGCGATGCTCGCCAGCTTGCGGAGTGCTGCCTCCGGCAACCCACGAAACAACAGCGCCTGAGACAGGGTCTTCATGTGATCCTTCACGCGTCCACCTCACCTAACGACTGCGGAGTGCCTAGCATGAAGTGTATTGTCAGACCAAGCGCGAGCGACCGTCTGCACCGCTCCCCCGCTCGGGGACTCCGGTGGGCGCGTTACGGGTTGCTTGGCCTTGGGCTCGATCGGCGTGCTAGGGTGCCGCGATGTTCAGTGGGCGTCCGCGTGCGCGACAAATGAGCGTGCGTCAGCGAATGATCGTGACGGCTCGCCTCGCCGTGCTCGGCTTAGCCTTGCACGCGGAGCAAGCGCGCGCCGCTGAGCCGCGGTACCTCGGCGTTGCATCCTGCTCGAGCAGCACCTGTCACGGCGCGATCGTCACTCGCGAAGGCGGCCGTGTCGAGCAAAACGAATATCGAGTGTGGTCACAGAAAGACCGGCACTCTCGTGCGTACGCTGCGCTCTCGACTGAGGAATCTCGACTCATCGCGACCCGACTCGGGTTGGACTCGGCGACCAAGGCCCCTGCGTGTCTGGCCTGCCACTCGATGCAGATTCCGGAGGACCGCCAGGACCCAGGCTTCGAAGTCAAAGACGGCGTCGGCTGCGAGGCCTGTCACGGCGCCGCTTCCGGCTGGATCCGTACCCACTACGCGGTCGGCGTTTCGCACCAAAAGAGCGTCGACAATGGTCTTATCAAGCTCGAGGATCCTGCCACGAGAGCGCGCACCTGCATGCCCTGCCATCAAGGCGGGAGCGATCGCGGTGTCACGCATCAAATGATGGCGGCTGGTCATCCTCGCCTGTCTTTCGAGCTCGATACGTTCACGCATCTGCAACCGACTCACTTCAAAATCGATGACGACTATCACCTGAGAAAGACCGTCACGGACAGCGCAACGGCGTGGGCCGTCGGACAAGCGGTAAGCGTAGATAGTTACCTTTCAATGCTGACTCGGCGCGTGGACGACCGGAACGCCGCATGGCCCGACTTCGCACTCTACGATTGCTTCAGCTGCCACCACGCAATCGGCACTCAGCTCGCGGACTCGGGGCCTGCTCCGGGGCGCGAGCTGGGGCTCCCTCGCCTAGCGCTTCCTGCGCTACCGCTCTACCGCGCATTGGTCGAGTTGTCCGGTCCGAAGGCCGCAGCCGAGCTCGACCGTGCGACGAATGCGATCCGGCAAGCGGGAGTGACGGGCGGCGCAGAGCTGCAGCGCGAATCGGCCGCGCTAGCCGAGCTCGCGCGGCGAGATACCAAAGCGTTTGCGGATCGCCGCTTTGAAAACAAAGAGCTGCTCACGCTGCTCGCAAACATCTCGAGCCCCGACAGAGTGCGAGACTACCGCACATACGCCGACGCCGAGCAGGCGACGATGGCTTGCCAAGCGCTCGCGGCCACGATCGCGGATCCGAAGCGAAAGGCCCTCCCCGAGAACCGGGCGACGGCCCTCGCAAACGCCGTCCAGGGGCTCTTCGCAGCAACCGAGAGCGAAGAGACCTTCCGCGCGGCGCGGTTCCAAGAGGCGATGGCGAAGCTCAGGCGCGCGCTCTAGCGCGGATCGTTCTCGACGAACCAGGGAGCGCCATCCGGGTCGAGATACATGCGCTTCATGTCGTCGAGCGACAGCGGTCCTGACCCGATTCGCCCGAACACTGCTACCTGATGCCCCGTCTCGTCCACCGCGCGATCTCGCTCCAACCCGCGTGAGAGCGCCAGTGCCGGCGCTTCGGTGGGATGCCAAGCGATGAGCTCCGGCACCGGAGCGGGGCTGAATCCGTAGAGCTTCGGCTGAGAATCAGGCGACGTGAGCTGCAATACCTTGATGCCCGCCTCGCCATCGGCCACGTACGCGAAGAGAGACGCATTAGTAGACGCCACGACGATGTCGCGTGCGTCTTGGATTGCACCGTCGGCGTCGTAGCGCATGAACACCTTCGGCTGCTCGGGGCGTTCGATATCAACGATATAGACACCGTCCTTCGCCGCGGCGACGTACGCGTAGGTGCGGGCAACGAATACGCTCCGAGCGTCGGGTATCGCGACGTGCGCTGCCTCGATCACACGGGGCAGCTCGGCGTGCGTGACGTCGACCACCGAGAACCCGCCCTCGCCGACGGCGAAAAGGTAGCGGAACTGAGCGGTAACGGATCTCACTCCTTGCAAAGGGATGGTCGCCAGATGCTTCGGTACGAGCGGATCGTCGAGATCCACGACCACGATGCCGGCGTCTGCGGCGACGTAGAGGATGTGTCCTGCGAAAGCGGCGCTCCGCGCTCCGGTAAGAACCCCGTCGGGGTTCCACGTGATGCTTCGATCGAGGAAATTGTTGCGCGGCTCGAAGTCGCCCATGGTAACGACGTCGACCAACACGAGGCCCTCGACCGAATCGGTCACTGCAGCGTAGCGGTAGATCGGGTGCATCCGCTGTTCGAGATTCGTGTCCCGCATCAACACGTTGCGATCGGGATCGTCGGGTGACTCGTTGAGCTCCGGCCGCACCGGCTGATTCGTGGGCAACGCGACGCAGGTCGCGTCCTTGGTGTCGACACGCGTGTCTTGTCCGAGCGGCGAGAACGGAGCGGTAAGAATCCGTTGCGACAAGCCTTTGTTGGAGATGCTCGCGACGTCGTAAACGCGGAGGCCTTGCTTACCCGCCGCAACGAAAAGGTATTCACCTCGAAGCTGTACACACCGTGCCGACGACGACCTGTGCACGAACTTGCTCGAGCCGCTCTCTGCACCATTGAGCTTACGACCGTCGGCCACGTGACGCGCCCAAGCATCGGGATACGCATACCGGTGCAGATAGCTCCCGAGCACTGCCTGCGGCTCCTCCCATTCCGTCACTTGAATCGCCTCGACACTCTTCTCGGTTCCGACCCAAAGATGATGGCCTACGAAGTTGACGAAGCTCGTACCGAATCCGAGCAGCTGGGCCATGATCGCGTTGTTGTCGCCCTTCGCCGAAAGATGGCAGTCGTCGCAGCGCTTGGTCTCGGTCTTTCGCACCGTGTGCGGGAAGTGCGGGTTGAACGCTTGGGAGCTGAATCCGGCGGCCGAGACCGGCGGCTGCTGCACGTAGATGTGATTCCGATTGGCGTCGGTGGATGAGGCGACGAGCGCCGACGACGAGCGCAACGGAGCGATGATTCCGCCCTTCGCTTCACCGTGACGCCCGATAAGAAACATCTCCTCGCGCGCGACCTGAGGGTTGTAGGTTGCGTAGTTGCGAGCTTCCCCGCCCTCGTAGTGATGGCGCTCGGTCTTCCGATTGGCTTCGATCGGTAGGTGACAGCCGGCGCAGCTCGTGACCCAAGACGAGTGGCAGGTAAAGCACGCCATCTCCTCGTCGTCGTGCGCACGGTCGGCGCGCGCCGGGATGGGCCCCCACGAGTCGTCTGGCCTTCGACTTACCGTCTTCGCGCGCGCGGCGAGGGAATTGTACTCGCTATGCCCCTCCGTGACGGTGTCGCGAACCTGCGGTACTTGCCATTCTTTTTCGGGCCAGACGAGCGAGCGCTGATAGAGTCGGTCGTCTCTCCATTCGAAGCGCAGCTCGCCGTCCGGATTGCGTAGTAGGTCGAAAGCCGTGCCGCCCTCTGGTGCACCTGGGCCCGACGACCGGAGTGTAGCGCGCGCATCGACGGTTCCGTGGCAGTCCTGACAACGCACCTCGACTGCCGCGGCGACTTCGCCGTAAAGGTGACCGTCGCCATGCGAGTCTCCGGCAAAGTGACAATCCACGCAGTGCATCCCCTTCTCCGCATGAATGTCGCGCAAGTGCACAGATGTCGAGAACTTCTCTGGATCTTCATCGTCGACGTGTCGCCCCTCGGCGTCCAGAAGATTCCCCGCACGGTCGCGCTTGAAGATCGCACGAAAGTTCCAGCCATGCCCATGGTAGTCCGCGAACTGGGTCAGCTTCGCGCGCGGATTGAGATCGCGCACGTTGGCGAGAAATTCAGGATCGCTCCAGAGCCCACGCGCAGCCGCCCCCTCGGGGTTACGCTCGTAGATGGCGTCCAGCTCGTCGCCGGTCGGGTACCTCTGCTTTTCCGGCCAGAACAGAGGCGCATCGGCCTCGTAGTCCCACATCGTGTAGCCGAGGAAGGAATTCAGGAACATGTTCGGCTGATGCATGTGACACACCATGCATTGGCTCGTTGGGATCGCGCGGGTGAGCTCGTGTTTGATCGGATGGCCGGGCTCGTCGCGCGGAATCGTCGGGTCTTGCGTGCAAGATTTACCGTCGTTCCCGAAGCGAGCGAGCGGCCCGGAATGCACCTCGTCGCGGTCGTTCGCATACACGACGTGACAGCCCGAACAGCCCGACGAGCGGTAGTCTCCGGGCTGGTCTGCCGTGCCCATGAACCAAAGTGTCGGATCGTTGAGGCGCGTCTTGTGGATGTTGAGCGCGGGGACGCTTATGCGGGAGCCGGTTCCGAGACCGCGGTTCGACTGTCGGATGTCGGGCTTACCTGGCTCCTCCAAGCGGTTCGGAAGACCGACTTCTGGAAACTGCGAGCGGAGGAAGCGGCCGCCTCGCTCGAAGATGCGGAAGTTGTCAGTAGGCGGAATCGTCTCCCATGCCGGCAGCGGGTAGAGCTTTGGAAGTCGTCCACTCGACCGTGACTGATTCGGCTCGCCGGCGATCGACCCCTCGATCATCGCGGGCTCGCCGTCGCGCGTATAGCTTTCCCCGAGGATGTAGCGCTTGAAGGGTAAAATCCCGTTGTTGTACGACGCCCCTCCCCAGAACATCGCCGTCGTCGACATGAGGCTCCGCGAGACGGCGTCCACGATCGGTTGGTGGCAAGCACCGCACGCTTCGCTCGCCACACGAAGGTCGCCGGGATTGACGAATCGAATGAACTCGGGCGACTCGTGATTGAGCAGCGTGTAGGTGCGCTCCGGCAGCCGCGACGACGGCCAGTGCCAACTTTCGGGATAGAGAGGCTGCACGTGCGCCTTTTCGAGCAACGCGCGGTACTCCGGGCTTTCTTTTGCCGGAGCCGCATCGAGATCCTTCGTCGCGTCCCCTCCGTGACAGTCCGTGCATCCAAGGACTACGGCCTTCGACGCGTGCATCGTCGGTTGATCCGTCGATGTATGACAGAGGACGCAGCTCGCGCTCTTGGCGTCCTGAGCTTCAGGTAGTTGAGAAGCCGGCGCCGGAGGATAGTCCAGGTAGCTCACCTGTCGGGGTCGCTCTTGCTCGCTCGCCTCGGCGGCGGTGCACCAGGTCGCGAACACGACCCATAGCCCTGCAATCACGCATCGGCGCGCAACTGTGAGGCGCCTGCCCCTCTCCGCTGTCCTTGTAACCTCCGCGATCATCGCTGGTCAGTAGGTCACGACCGCGTTGAAAAGCGTCGAGTAGAGGAAGTCGTAACGATCTTCGAAGAGGTCGTCGAACCCGTCCCCAGGTACGAGAAAGGCCGAAGACAACCGAAACACCACGTTCTCGATGAAAAGCGGTCGCCAGAGAACGGCTGCCGACACGTCGTAGCCAAAGTGCGACGCAACATCTTTCTGTTGTCGTAGCGCACGAAGCACCGAAGTGTCGGCGAAGTCGAGACGGCTCGCATTGAAGGTCAGCCGAAGCTGAGGAAGCACGTCGAAGTCGCCGCCGACTCCGAACAAGAACAGGCCAGGGTTGACGAAGTTCGATTGCCCTTCTTCTTTCGAGGAGCGCAATGCGGGCAGCAGCGCGTTTCGACCCGAGATGAACACTCCGCCGCCGCCGACCAAGGGAATCGCCTGTCGCTGATAGAAGCTCGTCTCCGCGCCGGCGAAGTTTGGATTCTCGAAAATGGCATCGAATCCCTCGGCGGTAGAGTCGAACGGATCGTCGTCTCCACTCGAGTGAAATCCAAAAAGTTTCAAGCGATACCAGTCGAAATCCACCGACCCTTCGGCGGCGAACAAGTACGCGAAGATGTCCGTGCGCTGCTCGGCGATCGGATTGTGATCGTCTTCGCCAAGCGCCCAAAACGCGTGCGCGGTGAGGTTCAGTCGCTTGAGGTGCCCATCGCCACCGACTCCGAGGTAAACGGCATCGTAGTCGTGGGGCCGCTCGTCACCCACGGACGCCGGCCGTTCGATGAACCCGTTGTCGTTGTAGTGCGGAGCGCGGTCGCCTTCCCGGTTGCGGTTGTACACGACCAACGCCTCGGTGGTGAAGCCGAGCATCGGCATGTCTTGATAAAATACGTTGGCGGCGAACACGTCGTCGTCCCGCAGGTCGAACACCGAGTTGAGGCCCGAGTTCGTGTTCTTCTCGAGGCGTCGAAACCACGCCAGATTGTATTGGAGCCGATTGCGCATCCGGGTCCCGAAAAGGCGCACGCCCGGCTGCCCGTCTTCGTAGAGAAAGCCTCGAAAATCCGTGATGAAGTCCTGAATTCCTACGCGTACCGAATCGAAGTCGTAGTACTCGGACACGTTTCGTAGGTGCCGATCGACGAACAACTCTTGAAAACCGAAATGGCCGTCGGTCCGGTTGGTCCCGGCGTCAGGGTCCGTATTGACGATACCAACCTCTTGCGTGTTGAGGTAGTTGGCGTTGCCGACACCAACTGCTCGGAATTCCCAATCGGGCGGCCGAAACGTTGTATCGCCCTGAATGAGCGATGCTTCCACAATGAAGTTCTGCGACACGAGCAGCTGCTCGCCATCGCCGAATACGTCGAGATTCCCCGACCCCCCGGTGGCTTGCCCGCCGCGACCGACGGGAAGCTTCCGCGCTTCGAACACCGTGTCGGAGACGAGGCCGATGTTGAAAAACCAATCTTCGCCGAAGGCGGGGCGATCGGCTTTGAGCGTGTTCTGATTGTAGGGATCCCACCAGCGTTCGTTCAGCACGTTCAGGCTCTCGAGAATGCGCCAACGATCCGGCATCGGCACGAAGTCCGGCGGCGCAACGTAGATGCGCGGGGCTTCGATGGCGTCGTCTGCCTGCTCGCCGCCTGGAGTCGGTCTTGGCCCCTTGGTGTCGTTCGAGTGGCCGCCAGGTCGACGACGCACCGTCGGCTCTGTCGCCGCGGCCGAATCCACGATCGCGATCAGCGCGAAACCGAGCAACAAGCAGAACGCGCGCCGTCTAGAGCCCATCGCAGGCCTCTTGCTCGTCGCTGTCGACGAAGGGGCTCACGGGACAGTTGACGTAACGGAGGCTGTTGTCCGACACCGTTACTTGGTCGGCGCGTATCTCTTTCGGTGCGTTGCCGATCGCCCCGCCGAGATCCTCGCTCGCCTCGGCGAGTCCGAGAAATGCGATCAAGTCGTCTTGATCCACACCGTCACCCGAAATTCCGATCGCTCCGACCAGTGTCGAGCCGCGATAGATCGGGACGCTGCCGGGGAAGATCTGGATCCCGTTAGCCAAAGCGGTGAGGTCGCTGCACGAGCGCTCTTCCGGGGGTAGGGGCGGCGGCGGGGGGAAGCTACACGTCGCTGTGGCGACTCCGCCGAAGACGAGGTCGAGCTGAAAGCCAGTACTGAACGGGCTCCACTCATTTTTAGGCGGAGGCGAACTATCTTTGACCGGCAGTGAGAGCGGCCCGTTTTTGTTGCCATTGATCCCGTCGGGGAAAAACGGTCGCGCTAGGTTTCCGATCGCTCGGTTGGAGAATGCGATGGTTCCAGTAAGCACGTCGCCGGCGGCGATGGGCTCGCCGCGAAGCCGTGCGCGCTCGGTGAGAAAGGTCGTGAGCGCGTCGACGTAGGGCTCGGTGGACGGGACAGCGCCGGAAATCGTCGCGAGGTCCGCGCGCGCCGACGGCGACGAGAAGAAGGCCGCAGCCCGCGCTTTCTGAAGAGATACATCGATCCCAAAAACCGGCGCGTCCGGCGAACGGGCGACGCCGAGAATCGCACCCGTCGTGTCGACGACGGAGACGGAGACGCGTGCAGGTGTTCCAAGCGGTCGGCGTATCTGTGCTCTCGTGCGAGCCGTGACCTCGAGCGCGTTGACGAGAATTGCTCTCACCTCCGCGGCCGAAAGACCCGCACCGTCTTTCGGCGGAAAACGTTCTGCGCCCGTCCCGTTGACGAGCAGCTCAGCGGGAACGCCGTCGAGTTCAGTTAACCAGATGCCGGAGGCTGGCGTACCGAGCGTGACGCCGTCGCGTATCTCGTCGCAGGAACTGACGTCGGTGTAGCCGTCTACCGGGTCGAATGTCCCCGATAGGTCCTCACATGCGACCACCGCGACGGAGCTGAAGCCCCGGTCGTCCACAAAGCGCAGCGATTTTCCATCAACGAAGATACGATCCGCTTCTCGGTCACTCGGAGCCTCGAACCCTACCGCGCCAGCCCCGGCGATCCGCTCTTCGAGATTTCGGTCGCGATCGGTCAGGTTCGTGTCGGCGGAGTACTGGCGTTCGAAGACGGCGCCACAGGCATCTTCGGGTGTGTCGGGCGTCGGGTTGCACGTGCCACCGAAGCCACTACACAGACCGCAGTCGTCGAGGAGCGCGCACCCCACCTCGACGCCGATGCCGCCTACCGGCACACGACCGCCCTCGGCCGTGTCCATATAAAGAGGAATTCCACCGGGGTCGGCCGAGAAGCCAAGCGGCATTCGGTGCGGACCCGTGACGCCATCAGCGAACGACGTCACCAGATCACCGCAGGGCAGCTGACTAAATTGGACACCGAAGAGCGGCCCGCCAGGACGGCCGCGCTCGCCGGGATTGAAGTTCTCCTGAACGATCTGCCCTGCAGTCCGCGTCGTGAACGCGTTGCCCTGGCTCGATAGGTAGGCGGCGGTGCCGGCCTTCGAGATCGCCGCGAGCGTCGTCGGAACGACCAGGCTCTCGAATCCGCCTGTTTTCCGGTCCTTGCCGAGACCGCTCGTTATGACGGTAAACTTGGCAGCATTCGTCATCTGAAACACAGCGAGCACGTTGCCCACGCGATCTACGACGGCGATCGTGGCGGCGAGTCCGAGGCGCTCTGCTTCACCGACCGCTTGCGCGACTACGGTCTCGACATCGAGCGCGACGAGACTCGCTTGGGGGCAGGATCCGTCGCAGCCACCGTCGCTCGCGCTTCCGCCGCCGCCGCCACAACCGGCGCTCGAAGCGATTGTCGCCACGACGGCAGCCAGGATTCGAGAGGCGCGCTTCACCGAACTTGCCCCCCAGACACCGCCGCTTCCTCCGCGCTGCTCGTCGCACGCATAGGGCCGAGCTTCTCGTGGTGAAAGTCATGGCATTGGAGGCAGGGCGACGCGACGCGGTCCACCGTCGCGACCTCTCCGCCGTGGCACTCGCGACACACGCCGATCGCGGGCAGGAGAATCTGCTCGCTCGTGTCGGAGGTGCGAACAGCATGGCAACGCTCGCAGTCCTCCTGCGCATGACGCTCGTGGGTGAAGCGGGCGAGCGGCATCCAACGCTCGCCTCCTTCGAACGGAACGACGTGGACGGGCATGACCGTGACGTCGCCCCCCTCGGCATTGAGCGTGTGACACTTTACGCAAGGGCCATCGGTGTCGAGGCTCAGCAAAGCCGCGATTGCCTTCGCGGAGCGGTCATCCGCCCAGGCCCTTGTGTCCAAGCGCTCGGATTCGGTCAGGTCGCCTTTCCCTGGACGCTGTCGCGGAGCAGCTCCTGCGCCCGACGCGCGAGTGTCACCAGCAAGCGCACGACCGGCGAAGAATTCCTCGACCGCGCGACGCACGATCGCCGCTGCCGCATGCGGTGCTTCGCGATCCGGATAGTCGTTGTCGAAGCCGAGAGGGTGGCAAGAAGCATCGGCACAGTGCTGAGCGTAGGCAATCGGCCTCATGACGGCGCTCGACGCATCGGGCGCGTGGCAGTCGGCACATTTGCGCGCTGCGATCTCGATTGATTCCCCCGTGAGCTTGTCCTTCTTCTGCATCGACTCGAGGTGTTTCTCGTGACTGAACTTCAGTCCTGAATGCTCGACGCGCTGTGCTTCGTCACCGCCGCTAGCGACCGCACCCGAGCGCGTCCGCTCCGAGCTGCCCGGACTCGTGACGACGGAAGGTCGAAATTCCGGATGCTTCGCCGCGAAGTCCGACGTGTCGAGCAAATCGGTTTCGGGAAAATGTGCCTCCAATCCCGCGTGACAATCCGTACAAGTCGCGTCGGGCACATCGGCGAGGCCCTTCCCACCTTTGTGATCGACGTGGCACCCGGCGCAGCGGAGGTGCAACTCGTCGAAAGCATCTCCCGCAACGACGGTATCCGCGTGTCCCCCGATCGTCGCGTGACATTCGACGCAGGCACCATCGTCTACTTTGCGAAACCTCTCGCGGTGACAGGTTTCGCAAGAAAGCGTGTAGGCGGCATGAGATTCCGCGAGCGGACCCGGATTCCACGACGAGATCGCAAAGCGAGCGAGCGCACCGGGCGCCTCGACCTGCGCGGGTTTCTGGTCAGCGACAGAGTCGCGCTTGGTCGGAACCCGCTCGAGCGTGCGGAGCGGCAGGGCTAGAAACAGCGCGCCGATCGCGAGCACCAGCACCCAGGAAGTCCACCGCGCGGACGGCATGATTTCGCGCAGGCTGACGCGCGAGCGCCCGGAACCGCTCGCCGCTGCCGGCTTTACGTCGGGCGACGTTTCCACCTCGACGGCGCAATCGACATCCTCGCCGCGCTCTAGAATGCGAATCTCGCATGGCCCGATTCGAACGACGTCTCCTGGATGCAGCAATCCAGCACGCGTTACGTGCCCGTTGATCCGGACATCGTTCGATCCGATCGCCTCGACTCGAAGCTCACCTCCGTGCTCGCGAAGCACTGCGTGCTCGAGTGCCACCGAGAGACTGTTGACAAAGACGTGACTGTCGGAGGCGCGACCGATGCGAATACACTCGGTATCGAGCAACTGCTCGCGCAGAGCTTTGGCACCCGACCTTCGCCTCGTAGCGTGTAGCAGCCGCGTACGCATCGCGCCTCAGCGGTAGGCGAGCACGATGAACACGTGCGCGACGGCCGCGGCAAGCGCGGTGGTCGCGAGTGGCACGTGTACGTACAGCCAGGAATCGAGAAGCGCCTTGTAACGCTGATCCCGCCGAATCTGCGCTACGGTCGCCCGCTTCGCGCCGAGCAGCTCCAGTAGCTTCTCCCCTTCATCGCGAAGCTTCGGCGTGAGCGATCGCATGTCCAACGCGATCTGACGTATCGCACCCTCGATCGGGCAGGCAGGATCCGCCGACCGGAGCAAAGAGCGGAGCGAGACGGTGAGATGAGTGCGCTCGATACAGTGAGACACCGCCAACGCGATGGAGTCAGGCAACGCCGTCGCGATGTTGCGAGACTCGAGATCGATGTCGTCGATGCGTTGAAAGAGACTCTCCAACGCTTGGCCAGGTCGATTCTCCGTCATTCGTACCGGAGTGACGGTATATGCCCACACGCCCGCCATGCCTGACAGCACGACGGCAAGAACCAACAAATACGCCAACGTGTGAACATTCCACCCGAGCTGGAAACCGGCATGCAGCGGGACGAGGACGATCAGCGAGAGTCCTAGATAGACGTGAGCGGACGTCCATCCGACCAACGGTGCACCAGTCGAGTGGTAGGCGCGCTTACGCGCGCCGAGCCACGTCAGCCAGAGCATGAGACTGAAGGAGACGGTACCGAGCGTGTAGCCGAGCCAGGTTCCGCCGCCGTGTCCCATCGGTGGGTGATACGTCACGTACGCGAGTACGGACGCCGAGATCAGAACGACAGACACCCAGAGCCATCTTCGGCCTCGATACCGCCAGAAGGACTCGTGCCCACTCATCGCTCAGGCCTCGGAGCGCGAAACCAGGCGGTCGACATAGGACTTCGGATTCACGCGTAAGATCGCGCCCGTAGGACACGCGCTCACGCAGGCTGCCGCTGGCCGATCGCCGGAGGGCTTCAGCTGTTGACAGAGGTCGCACTTCACCGCGAGGGTCTTGGCGTTGTCGGTCGCTCGCGGCGGCTTGTGGCCGAAAAGGAAACCGAAGAGGCCGGACGAGCGACTATCCTTTCCGACCTTCGCCATCTGGATCACACCGTAGGGACAATTGGTCGCGCAGTTCCCGCAGCCGATGCAGATGTCGTCGAGGATGTAGACCTCACCGTCAGCATGGCGGCGGAGTGCATCCGGCGGACAGTCGGTCATACACTTCGGATTCTCGCAGTGTCGGCACGATGTCGGCACGTGCACAGTCGCGTAGGTAGGACCTGCTTCGCGATCGAGCCGCGACACACCCCCATGAGTTGCGGCGCAAGCGGTCTCGCAATTGTCGCAGCGAATGCACAGCGCTTCGTCGATGAGCAAAACGTCCGTCGCTTCGCCAAGTCCGGCATCCATCAGGAAATCGACGAGGCTGCTCGTTCGCCGGCTCGCCCGACTCATCGCGTTCTCGACGAGGCGCACACTCTCGAGCGCTTGAAGGCGAGACTTGCATTCGGGATGTCGGGAGATGAAGGCTGCAATCTCCACGCTCGGCACGTGAATCGTCTCGGTGAAGATCGCCGCCCGTACGGTGGCCTGCCTCAGGCCATCAGGGGCGAAGAAAGCCATCTCACCGACCAAGTTACCGGCGGGAAGGTAAGCGAGGATTTGCTCACCGTCCGCTCTATTGTGAGAGACGGCGACGGAGCCACGACGGATGAAGTGGAGACCGTCGGCGGCTTGTCCTTCTTCGAACAAGGCGTCGTCCTGTTCGTAGACCCGTATGCTCGCGCTCTGACTGAGCGTTTCGAACTCGCTCGGCGCGAGGCCCGGGGCGAGATCCGATTGCAGCTTCCGGCGAATGAACGTCTTGTCGATGACTCGCCGCACCGACGGCTCGGAGCTCATGAGCGCGAGCATCAACAGCCGAGGCGTCTCGATCAGCAGCGAGCTCTCCGCGGCGACGAGCGTAGCCGAGCGGCGCCGGCCGGATAGCAGGCTCATCTCGCCAAAGAAGTCCCCCTCTGAAATTCGGAAGCGATTCTCCTGAGACCGAAGCGCGTCGTCGGCCGGCAGAACAGCGTCCACGGCACCGGAGAGAATCGAGTACAACCCCTCGCTGAAATCGTTCCGCTCGTAGATGGGAGTCCCGGCCGCTACACGACGGAAAGGAGAGGTGCCGAGGCTCTGATTGGATGCCGTGAGCAGCTCTCGGAACCGGATCTTCGGGATCTCGCGGAAGAGCGGCAACGCGGTACGGATTCGCTCCAACACCTCGTCGACGGCGCCGGGCAGTCCCGCGTCATCGAACATCTGCGCGAGCAGCGCGGTATCGGCGGGCTCGACGTGATGACCGAGGATGTGCTCGACGACTTCGTAGCCTTCGTTGAGGCACCGCTTTATCAGAGGCGCACCAGCCAGCTCTCCGGCGATGTAGAGCCCCGGGACGTTGGTCTCGTACGTCTCGCTCACCTTCGGCGGCGAGCCCTCATCTGCTGACACGAACTCGACACAGAGCGACTCGAGAAAGCTCCGTGGCGGGAGTGCACCCAGGCGACCGATCAGCAAGTCGCATTCGATTCGCAGCTCACCGCTTGAAGCCAGCAGAACGACATGGCTCGGCGTGATCTCTTTCATGCGCGCGTTCGCATGATGGACGATCGTGCCCGCCTTGATGGCCGCTTCGATGAGTGCACGATTGCGCGGCTTCGCTTTCGGAAATTCGGCGGTGCGGTTGACGAGCCCGACGTCGTTCCGCTCGGCAAGAGCGAGCGCGTTCTCGATCGCAGAGTCTCCGGCTCCGACCACTAGGATGCGCTTGTCCGAGTGATCGCCCGGGTCATCGAGCTGGTAGCCGACATGCGGCAGGTGCTCGCCCGGAACGCCGAAGGTTCTTACATTTCCCTGTAGGCCGATCGCCAAGACGACATTGGCGCAACTAATCGTTCCGCCATCACGTAGCTTTACGACGAACGCGCCTTTCCCGCCGTCCAAGCCGACGACTTCGCATCCGGGACCGAGCCGGAGGTTGACGCCAGCCGTCTCGCAGTCGCGCTGCCACTGTTCGAGCACCTCTTCGCGACGGCCTGCCCGAAAGCCAACTCGGAGATCCGCCCGGACATCGAGCGTGGCCGGCTCGTCCATGACGTGCTTGCCCTTCTGATAGCGCGAAATCGTCTCGGCCAAGCGGCCACGCTCGAGAACGACGTGCGGCACACCGCGAGCGGCCGCCTGAATGCCCGCGGCCAAGCCCGCAGGCCCGGCGCCCACGATCACCAGATCAATCCAGTTCGGTTCCCCCCGCTCGGGCATGTTGAAGATACGGCCCTACCTGTGAGCACTCGCAGCTGTTAATACGGCGCGGATACCTACGGCAAGGAGATCTCGATCTTCGCCGCAGGTAAAGCGCCCACGGTGATCAGCGTCGAACGTCGGGGGGACAGCGCTCGAGCCGTTCGCAGGCGTGGCGGTAGCCAACCTCGACGAGCTCGTCGAAGGCGCTCCAATCTAGCAATCCGTACCCCTGCACGGGCGGCTGAAAGCAAAGATCGATCGAATCCTCTCCGTACGCGAGACTTCGCCCTCCGGCAACGGAGACGCACGCGGTGAGAATCCCAAATAGGGTCGGGACCTCGGATGCAGCTCGAAACGGATTCAGCCGCGCCACGAGATGAGCCCAGCCCGAATAGGTTCCGTCAGGCTTGAGTCCGGCCGAGCTAAGCGCGGCACGACCTGTGACGTCCGATGCGAGCACTCGACCGGTCATTCCCACTCGGTCGTGCATCGCCTGCACGGGAAGATTGTTCGTCAGTCCGCCATCGACGAGAAGGTCTCGATCTCTCACCACTGGAGGAAAAATACCGGGAATCGAGACGCTCGCGCGTAGCGCGTCGGTCAGTCGGCCTGAGCTGATCGTCACCGGCGCGCTGCGCGAGAGGTTCGATGCGATACAGAAGAAGGGCAATTCGAGGTCCTCGATGTCTACCTGCCCGTAAACCCTTTCCAAAATTTTCACGAGCCGATTCCCGCTGGTCATGGCAACGAAGGGTGCTGTGTAGTCGAAAAAGCTACCTCGCTCGACGAGCACCGTTCGGAACGCACTCGTCATCTGCCGATGATCCCACCCCATCGCGAGAGCAGCTCCGACAAGCGCGCCGAAGCTCGTGCCACCGACCGCGTCGATCGGGATGCCGGCCTCGGCAAGCGCACGGATGGCACCGAGATGCGCAACGCCACGCGCGCCACCCCCGCCGAGCACGAGACCCGTCGCCTCGAGCGTCAGCTGGCGCACGAATCGGCCAAGCGACGCGGAGCTTCCTGCAATGACGTGGTGATGGCGAGCGACCGACCGACCGACCAACCACTCTCGCATCGCGCCCCCGGCGGCACGGGCGTCACCGTACAGCACCAAAGCCGCGGAAGGCGGAGCTTCGGAACTGAGGATTTGCAGAGCCGCTCGCTCGACCGCATTCGGCGGCGTCGGCGCGCGGCCAACATCGGCAACGAGCAACACGCTATCGGCATGAGCGAGACACAGATCGTTCCGCGGAGAAGCGACGCCATCCATGGAAAGCAGCACGTAGTCGTTCGCCGTCTCGAGCTCTTCGAGCACGAGTTGGTCGAGGTGATCGCTCACAGACGCGCGCGCTACTGAACGACCAGTGGCAAGGAGAGCACGCGAAAGCGCTTCCTCGAACGCGAACACACCCGTCGTCGAGCCCGCGGGAACGAGCGCGATGACACGAGGCGATTGTCGAACGTACCCGCTGGTCGATCGTCGCCAACGCGCGATGATGATTCCCGCTATACCGAGCGCGAGCGACGGGTGATGCTCGAGCAACGAGAGAAACACGTCTCTTGGAATCGTGACGATCTCGCTGTCGCGTGCGGCAATGAGCGTCGCCGTTCGCGGGCCGGGGTGAACGAGAGACACTTCGCCCAGCAGCTCGCCCGGGAGGATTTCTCCGACGAGCCGAATCTCTCCGTCCTCGTCACGCACCCGTGCGACGAGACGGCCGGAGAGAAGCACATGGGCTTCCTCGCCGTGCTCGCGTTCGCGAATCAGCGTCTCGCCACGACGGATCACACGAGTGCCGAGCTCGTTGAGCAGCGCGTCAACGACGCGCTCCTGCGCGTCGGCCGCCAAACCAACAGAGCCGAGCGCGCGGCATAGGCGTTCGGTCTTGTGCTCCCCCGTCATGCGAATCGTCTGTCACCAGATGAGGCTCCGCCTGCCGTAACGCAAGCTGCAAGCGACGCGTATTCCCCTCCCCGGCATCGGCTGGTAGATTGAGGCCCGATCTCGCTACCTGGGGGGGCTATGAAACAGATTATCGCGACCGTGGTCGTGGCGGTGTTGTGCGGTGCTCAAACGGCTCGTGCGGAGACTTGCTGCGACGATCTCCTCGATTTCACGTTCGGCGCGTCGTTTTCCTATGTATACGACCTCAACGGTCCGAACGTCGACGCCGCGGACGAGAATGCATTTGCCTACGCGAATCTCGAGAAAAAGGACGAAGCGTTCAACGTCGATTTGGTGCAACTCGGAGTCAGCGGTGAGCGGGGAAACGCGTCATACGCAGCGAAAATCGATTTCGGTGATTTGGCTGTCTTCGCCGGCGACGCCGAAGACGGCGACGTCGGTCTTCAGGAAGCGTACTTGAACTACGACTTCGGCCCCGTTCTCGCGACAGCCGGGCGCTTCCCTACTCCGATGGGCTACGAAGTGTTGGAGCCTTGGGGCAATGCCAACATCAGTCGATCCCGCGCGTGGACTCAATTCATGCCCATCAGTCACGACGGCGTAAAGCTCTCCGGAATCCTCGGCGACTTCGCGATGACGCTCGGCGTGGTCAATTCGACCTTCGTCAACGACCCTGTCGCCAACGACGTCAACGACGACAAAGGTGTGGTGGGCTCACTGGGCCTGATTTTAGGCGACGCCGCCATCAGCATCGCGGGCTTGTACAGTCCCGAGGACCTCGACGTGGGGGTCGGCAAGGACGATGTGTCGATCTTGAACGTGATCGTCTCGGGGCCGATCGGCAGGGCCCACGTCGCGCTCGAAGGGAACTGGGCGCGCGACCACGTCGACTTCCCAAGTCCGACGGAGAACGAGGACTTCGACTTCTGGAACGTCGTAGCCTACGCCGGCATGGACTTCGGCATCACCGGTATCGATCTGCGCGCGGACTACGGGCACACGGATTTGCCCGGTATTCCGCTTGGCGAAGACGACAGCAATGTCCCGGCCTGGTCCATCACCGGAACTCTTAGCTGGGCCCTCGTCGACGGCGTCGATCTACGCGTCGAGTACCGTCACGAAGATTTTGCGACTGACTTCTTCGCTGACGGCGACGGGCAATTTCAAACGGATACGCAGGACGTGTTGCAAGCGCAGGTCGTTTGGAATCCGACGCTTTAGCGCGTCATTCCGTCGGGCAGTTGCAGTTCAAAAGTCCCGTTACTCCGACGGCGGCGTTCAAGCAGACCAGAGCGTCCGTCGCGTTGGGATTGCCGATGCTCGCGTCGAGATTGCAGATACAGGTTGGGTCGCAAGTAAGCAGGCCTACCGCCGTTCTGAGGATGTAGAGGCAATCGGTCGCCACGGGATTCGAGCCGTTGCTCACCGGCTGGCCGCACGGTTCGCACGTGTCACCGTCTTCGACACAAGCAGCGTTCGACGGGCACGGGGCGGTGCCTGACTCGCATCCCCCCACGGGATCACAGGTCTCTTCGCCGTTGCAAAACACGTCATCGTCGCAAGTGAGAGGGACACCACTCTGGCAGTCTTTCTCCGCATCGCATGTTTCACCGCCGTTGCAGACATCACCATCGCTGCATGCTTCGTCATCGGGAATCGAAACGCATGCTCCTAGCCCGTCGCACTCATCCGCAGTGCAATCTATGCCGTCGGTGCACGGGGCGTCGGCTGCCTCGAACTTGCAATCGCCGGCACAGCAATCGCCGCTCGCGAGATTGCCGTCGTCGCACTGCTCGCCCACGCTCGAATTGACCACTCCGTCTCCGCAAAGAAGGTTTTCATTGATATCGGGCTGAACGTTGCCATCGTTGCCGTCGTCCCCGCCGCAAGGACAAGTCACCACGATGCGACCGTTTCGACCGCTACGAACCTTTTCCGCATAGCAGCCCGGCTCGCAAGTATTGTCCTTCGACCCGTACACGTCGGAAGGACTACCGGGTTTGGGAAGCCGAGCGTCGGTAGTGACGGGCTCGGCCTCACCGCTGGTCATGGCGTTGCTACTTGCGCCAAGAAGCGTGCGGCGAAACGGGTAAACCCGACCTTGCAAGTCATCGCCGCCCGCTGGTCCTGCAGCTCCGACTAGAACGAGGCTCTCGTCGATCGAGACAGAGCCGCCGAATCCAACGCACTCGAATGGATCGGGATCCGCCGCCTCGTCCCATACTTCCGTCAGGTCTTGAGGATTGGTCCACGCACCCGCATGGAACTCGATGGCGAACGCGTCACCGCACGAGACACCGTCTCCCGGCGCACCGAAGACCGCCTCTCCGCTCGCGATGGCGACCGTCGCGCCAAGGCCGACCGTGCCCGCCGGCACGTCGGCGCTCGTAAACTCGCGTGCGATCTCCCAGGTTGCGAACACATTGTCGATGCGAAACTCGCCGCCCAGCGGGGTTCCGTCGGCGGAGAAGCGCCGGCCGATGACCTCGATCCCGTTCGCCCCCACACTTTCCCAGATGACTACGAAATCGCCGCCGGCCAAGGCGACGATCTCCGGCTCTTGCTGATCCCCGTCGGTCTCGACGTTGGCGCGGAACTCGGCGCCGGCCACGCCGCTCGACGAGAAGCGCCTGACGAAAATCCCGTCGAGGTCGCCATCTTGTCCGGAGCTTTCCCAGGCGACAAGGAAAGACCCGGTTTCGCCCACCGCAACCACCGGATCGTCCTGGTCGTCGCTCGTCGCGACGTTCACTTGGAATTCGCCGGTGACCGGTGTCGCATCTGGACCGTAACGGCGCGCGAACACGCCGCTCGCGTCACCGTCTTGGCCGCCCCCGGACTCCCAGACCACGATGAAGCCGTCGTCGGCGCTCCGAGCGATGTCGGGATCCTGCTGAGAAGAAGCCGTTGTCTCGTTTACTTGAAATGGAGTCCCTGCCGGGCCGGCACTCGCATCGAGCCGTCGAGCGAATACTCCTTCGCCGCTGCCATCTTCGCCGGTGCTCTGCCACGCGATAACGAAGCCGTCGCCATGCAACGCCAGACTCGGCTGCGTTTGGGCACCGCTCGTAAAGTCGTTGACGCGTTCTGGATCCGCGACCGGCGCATCGCCATCGAACGCGCGCGCAAATATTCCCCCACCTCCCCCCGCGCCTTCGCCATCTCCTTCACCGGCCCAGGCCACAGCAATGCGACCGTTGGCGAGGCTCGCGATCGCTGGCTGCCGCTGAGTACCCGTAGTGTACGAGTTCACTTGGAACTCGCCGTCGATCGGGTTCACTACGGAACCGAAACGGCGTGCGGATATTCCTGAGTCTGATCCATCCCCGCTAAATCCGAATGCGGTCCACACGGCGGAGAATCCCTCCCCTACCGGCGCCGCGCCGACACTCTGCTGTGCGCCTTTTCTCTCTACGCTGAGGAGGGACTCGAATCCCACCGCGTTTCCGTCCGCGTCGAAGCGCTGCGCGAAGGCATCGTTCGCGCGCGTGGCGTCCACATTGTCCTGCCACGTCACGACGAAGCCGCCGTCGGCGAGAGCGGCAATCTTGGGGAAAGCTATGCTAGAAAAAGCCGTGCCGTTGGCGCTCGGAATCGCGCGAAAAATGGACACTGTGCCGTTGTCCTGGCCCGGGAGCGGCAACGCGCCGACGATGATCGACCCGTCCGCAGCGAGATCGACATCGTGGCCGAAATTGAGGCCGGAGGCCGACGGCGGAAGCAGCTTTTGCACGAACTGCCAGGTCGATACGCCCATTGCAGTGACGCGACGATAGACGAAGACGCTGCCGCGATCCGGAACGACTGGCCCGCCGTCGTTTCGTCCGTCGTCGCCCGGAGCGCCGACCACCAACAAGTCACCGGAAAGAGCTACGGCATGTCCGAAGCGCAGCCCGGTGAATCGATCCGCTTCGGGTGGTAGGATTTTCTCGGTCGGGAGTTCGAAAGCACCCCAGTCTTGCTCGGCGTCGCGCCACTCAAAGCCCCACACTTCGCCGTAAGGAGTGCAGCACGAAATGTCGAAGTTCGGGCAGGATTCGAACTCGAAGTCACAAGTCTCACCGTACTCGAGCGGCACGCCCACGACGAGGTACTCGTCCGCCAGGATGTCGACAGAAAAACCAAACTCATTCGGTGGCGTGCCTCCACACCCCTGCAGCCCCGGTGGTTGATCCAAGAACGCGGATTCGATCTCTTGATACGCCCCACCGTCGACAAGTCGCGCAGTGTTTACCCCACCATTCTCCTTCGGATTGCCGACTACCACGAACGTGTCTCCGATCGCGACAGCGCTCCCGAAACCGAGATCGCCGTTGATGAAAAGTCCAGCTCCAGCGCGCCTCTCGCCGTTCGAGGACGCGAAGTTGGCGTGCCGGCCTAGCGTGGACGCGCAGCTGCTGTCGTTAGAGTAGCTCAGCAGATACGGCGGAAGCGCGGCGCCGAGAAAACCTCGCACGACGACGGTATAGGTGCTGGCTGGCAGATCGATCTCAATCAGCGAGCAAGGGACGACTGTGCCCCCGTCGTCGTCCTCGACAAGTAGCACACCGCCGGCGTCCCGCAGTTCCATGACTGTGTCACCGGGACAGCCAAGCTCCCCCATCGTCTCGAGGTGGATCGAGTCGGGCTCCGAAAGTGAGAACGCGAACACGTTGAACCCGCCGACACCGAAACCCGGCGCCTGGGTTGTCCCGCACTGCGCGAGGGGAATTCGCTCAAACAAACAATCAGCGTCGCAGCCGTCGCCACCGACGAGATTGCCGTCGTCGCACTCCTCGCCGGAGTTCAAGGTACCGTCGCCGCAAGGCCCGTCAAAGAGCGTGGTGGTCGTCGTGCTGGTAGTCGACTGCAGACCGCAGTCATCACCCAGTCAATCGCGCGTAACGCATTCCGGGAGCTGCTCGTCCGGGCGTCGTACCGCCTGGACGTCGAGCGCCGTAAGGGTGGCCGCGGCGACAGCGATCAAGGCGATCGCACGTTGTCGCACGGTCAATCCCGTGCGTGACCTTCTCGATCCGCTGCCTAAACTCGTGAGCATCCCCCGTTCGCGGCAGCGGGGCTGCCGCAGCGAGAAAAGAGGTCCCACGCCGACCGAGCCGTGTCAACGTGAATCGATCCCCCGCCTTTCAACCCGACCCTTCTTTGGGCCCTGAACTCGTGACAATACCGGACCGGCAGTCTCGTGCGGTGGGCAGGCGGTGTCGACACGCAGCTCAGTCGTGAGGCACGCAAACGTGAACGAAACCCCGCGCAAACGAATCAAGCAGATGGATGTCATGGTGTCGGAGGTCGTTCGCGAGACCGAAGACACCGCCACGTTGTACTTTTTCACCGGCAACGATCGACTCGACTACAAAGCGGGCCACTTCTTGACCATCTCTCCCCACCAGTTCTCCGCGCTGGAGCGATTCATCGAGTACTTTCAAAACTTGAAGGGTAAGAAGGAGCCCGCACGTGCTTACTCACTTTGCTCAGCGCCCGACGAGAAGTACCTGGCAGTCACCATCAAGGAAGAGCGTTACGTAAAGGACGTGACGAAGTACCCGCCGCTGCTGTCCCCTCTCCTCGTTCGACGGACTGTGCCGGGAATGAAGATGGTGGTCACGGGGTTCACCGGACCCTATACGCTGCCCGACGACGTCGAGCAGAAGACCGAGCACATCGTCCACGTCTGCGCAGGCTCGGGCGGAGTCCCCAACTTCTCGATCCTCAAGTTCGCGCTTCGCAACTTGCCGACGCTCAAGCACACCTTCATTTACTCGAACAAGACTTGGGCCGACGTGATCTTTCGCGACGCGCTCGATCGCCTCGCCAAGGAGCACCCGGACCGCCTAAAGCTCGTGCACCTGCTCACGCGCGAGAGCGGAGATCTACGCGGCGCGCGCGCGGGGCGCTTGAGCGTCGACGTGATTCGAAGCGAGATCTCGGACCCCGGCACATGCATGGCGTTCGTGTGCGGACCCGGTATCTCGGCTTGGGACAAGGCGCGAGCGAAAGAGGCCGGCACGGAGCCCGAGCCGCGATTTCTCGAGTCCGCGCTGGCTGCGTTGAAAAGCGCGGGGGTCGCCGAGGATCGCATCGAGTACGAGTCTTACGGTTGATACGGAAACGAACCGTCGAGTGATACGTTCGCACCCATGCAAGCGCATCGACCCATAGAAGAGCACAGCCGTCGGCTTTACTGGCACGGCATGGCGCTGCTGCTGCTCGGGTTGTTGATGGGAGCGGTGGTGCAAGCGGTAGCGAATCCACGCATCGGGCTCTCGGCGCACACGGGCACGCTCATGAACGGCATCCTCTTGATCGCGATGGGTGCGCTATGGCCCCGACTCGCTCTCTCGACACGGGCGGAGTCGGCCGCTTTCGCGCTCAACATCGCCGGTAGCTGGCTCAACTGCGTCGCGCTGTTCTTCGCCGGCGTCTTTGGCACCAGTCGCTCGACGCCGCTTCACGGTGCCGGATACGCGGGCACGCCGCTTCAAGAGATGCTCGTCGGTGCGGGACTCGTCGCAGGAGCGGTCGCGTTGCTCGGCGGCTGCGCGTTGGTGCTCTGGGGACTACGAGGGCGCGGGCCGACCACGCCCGCCAGCCTTTCCGGCCCTTGACGACGGCTGCTCCCAGGGCGTCTAATCGCGTCCGCTATAGGGGGCCGACCTATGAGAGAGCTGATCGCATCGCTACTTGCTATCGTCGTGATGCTCGGCGACGCCACCGCCGCCGAGGGTCAACTCCCTCCGTTGCCGAACGATCACTTGCTCGGCTACCGGGTTGCGGTCGACAAGAACGCCAACCCGGCGGGCACGCCTTTTCCGAAGGGCGTGACACGCACGATCGTCGATCAGTTCGGAACTCACGGAGCGTGCCGCATCAAGAAGGACAACGCGCTCTACAATCCGGCGGACAAAAACGGCGAAGCGATCCAAGAGCCGCTTCGCCACTACCTCTCGTATGTCATCGCGTGCGAACAGAAGACCGTCGACACGCGCACATTCTTCGATCAGATTTTTCCGAGCGGCGTCGCGATCACGGCTATCAAAGAGCGCTCGATTTTGGTTCCGTCCGGCAAGAGCGTCGCGCTGACGCCGGACCCGTCGCCACCGCCGGCGGGGACCAACCACTACCTTTGCTACAAGGCCAAAGGCCCGAAGATGGCCCCGGTCACGGTAGACGTGCAAGACCAGTTCTCCGGCAGCATCCGGTCGTTCGCGCTCACGAAAATCCAGGCGGTCTGCAATCCCGCCGACAAGGACGGAGACGATCCGAGCGCCGTGACGGATCTAGACCACTACGTATGCTACCGAGCGAAGCCGACCGCGAAGATTTCATTGCCGACGGTTCGCACGAGCAACCTGAATTTCGGTCAGAACACTCTGGCGCCGAAGAAAGAGCTCGAGCTCTGCATACCGGCATTCAAAGACGCGCTGCCACCGACGACGACCACCACGACCACGCTTGGCGAGTGCGACGGCGGACCGTTCAGCTGCGGCGGCACTTGCCCGCCCGGCGGCACCTGTGCGCCCGTCGGTGATTTTCCGCCTTACTGCGGCTGTATCCCCGACGGGAGTCAGGCCTGCGAAAGCGTCGACTGGCCGTACTGCGGCGGCCAATGTCCCGTCGGCTACACTTGCGGGAGCACGGCCCACGTTCCCGGTGGCGGCGACTGCATCTGCGTGCCTACCGGCATGCAGGCCTGTGGCGAGTCGGCGTATCCAACCTGCGGGGGCGCCTGCGTCGGTGGCGATTCGTGCTACGCGTTCATCGTCGGCGGCTACACGTTCTGCGGCTGCTCGGTCACCGCCCCCTGCGACACATCATGCAGCGGCACGACCGGCGGCGCTTGCCCACCGGGCGAGGTCTGCCACGTGGGTCTCTCGCCCTGCGGCTGCGCGCCGTAGCCGTTCTCGTCGGAGGGCTGAGAGAGCGCACGAACGCTCTCTCAGCCACTGCTGCACGATCATCGAGTCACGGCTTGACGAACGAGCTCTCGGTGATCGACGGTTGATGGGAGCGGTGGTGCAAGCGGTTTCGTGCTCAACATCGCCGGTAGCCGGCTCAACTGCGTCGCGCTGTTCTTCGCCGGCGTCTTCGGCAGCAGTCGCTCGACGCCGCTTCACGGTGCCGGACACGCGGGCACTCCGCTACAAGAGATCCTCGTAGGCACGGGACTCGCCGCAGGCGCTGTCGCGTTGCTCGCGGGCTCTGCGTTGGTGTTGTGGGGGTTACGAAAGCGAGAAAGTTAGCGCGCCGCGCACTCGAGTGTGCGCGGCGCGCTCAATTTGACTCATGGTGCTGAGTGAGCGTGTATTTCGCCGCTCGCTGGCTCGCGGCTCATGGAGTCGGCGGAACGACCTCGCAGCTCGAGCAGCAGGTCGGCGAGTCGCCGACGACGCCGCCTCGCTCCGTGCAAGCCTCGGCACTTCGCTTCGTGCTGCAACGAGAGCTGATGACGCAGTCGGCGTTCGTCGCACAGACCTGACCTGCGGGCTCAGAGCAGAGGAGCGCCGTCGGGTCGCAGACGCCGAGCTCGTAGCGCGTGCAGGTCACGAAGCCTTCTTTGCCGCAGGTGGAGCGCGCGGCGCAGCGAACGAGCTTGCCGCGGCAGTTTTTGAACTCTTCGCTCTCGCCCGTGAGGTCGCGAATCACCTGACCGGCGCATTTTACGAACTGCCCGTGGTTCCTCGCGTCTTCACACGAGCACTCCGCGTCGATCTGCTGCTGGAAAAGACAGCGTGCGTCCTCACAAGTGGGGGTCGTGTCTTGTGCGACCGCGGCGCCGTGGAGACCGGTTACCGCGAGTAAGGTCGCGACGAGAAAAGTAAAAAGCTTGGGAATCATTTTGTCCCTCTCCTTGTGTGTAGTGACGATTGGATCGGTTCCCCCAACTCGAACTCTAACCCCCTAACGCGCCGGCTGTCCAGCCCTTTCGGGGCAAGACGCGATCGGGCTCGATATTCCGTTGACCGAGCCCGCGTAGCGCTGGTAAAACCCTAGCTCCGGAGCGCCAAAGATCTCGCGCCCGGGGGGGAGAGCACAAGATGCCCAAAACTTCAGATTCAAGTTTTCCGCGTCTCGTCTTCAGCCTCGGGATCGCCCTCGCGATCGCCATCTCGACTCCTGCTGCAGCGGTGGACTACAGCGGCACCGTCGGTTTCAGCGGGCAGGTCACCTTCTCCGCGCCGATCGCCGGAATCACCGAGACCGATCTCACGGTGAGCGTCAATTCCGAGACCGAGGCCACGGGCAACGGCGAGCAGTGCTCGATCTCGCTCACGACCTCGGACAACCCGGATCTGCTCGGAGCCTACCCGGACGCGGGCTCGGTGAGCGCCGACATGCTGCTCGAGCGCGGCGGTATGCAGATCCCGGACGGAACCTGCATCGTGAAGGTCACCGCCACCGGAACCGACGGCGTGGCGGTGAGCGCACGCGGGTCCCAGACCGTGTTCGTGCCGGCGGACGACATCAACACGAGCGCTACGCTCGCCGGTGTCGACATCGTCGTCCGCGAATCGAAAGCCGTCGCGGGAATCAGCAAAGAGTGCGTCGTGTGGGCCAAGAAGCAGCTGAAGCTCCGCGACAAGTGCAACGCGTTGCTGCTCAAAAAAGGCCCCACCTACGCAATAAAATGCAAAGACGCCGGCCCCGAGCCGGTGGGCTGCGATCCGGGGCAGCACGTAGAAGCGGTTCTCGCGCTCGCGCACGCTGCCAATGACCAGCAGACCGACGCGATGAACGCCGAGGCGGTGGATGCGGTGCTGCTGAAGGATCAGGTCCTCTGTCAGAAGCGCTTCGGCAAAGCGGCCGTCGGCTTCGTCAACAAGTACGTCAACTTCGTCAACAAGAAGTGCGTCGAGGCAGGCGTAGACGCCGCGCAATGCCGGACTCAGCAGGTCAATGATTCGAAGAAGAAGCTCGAACAGGTGGACAAGTGTGAGGGCGATCAGCTCGTCGACGGTGGCACCGGCTTCACGGTACCGATAGTCGCCGCCCCCTGCGACGTCTGCATCACCGCCGGTGTGATCGACAAGAAGTGCGTCAAGAGCTGCTTCGAGATCACGCTGCCGGAGCTGGGCGACGGCATCGTCGGTGACCTTCCCGTCTGCGGCAATGGCATCCTGCAAGGCGGAGAGTTCTGCGACGACGGGAATCTCGTGGGCGGCGACTGCTGCAGTGACTCTTGCACAGTCGAAGCCGGCAACCCCGAAGGACCGGCCCTCGATCCGACCTGCAGCGACGCGCTCGACAACGACTGCGACGGAGACATCGATCTCGTCGACGTCGACTGCCAGTAACGACGCGCTCGGTCGAGGAGAGCTCAGACTCCGCGGATCGTCCGACGTCCGCGGCGAATACACGGGCACTCCGCCGCAAGTGCTGCGCCGCCCGCACGGCGCCCGAGACGGCGGAGGGAGCGCGCAAACGCTCCCTCCGCCGCTGCCGCAAGATCATCGAGCTACGGCTTTACGAACGAGCTCTCGGTGATCGACTGGTTTCCGCTGACGTCGATCGCCAGCACCTCGAAGAGATTCTCGCCCGAAGGGAGAGAGCCGACGAATTCCGGCGGCACCGTCACCGATGTGACGTCGGCCGGAACCGTGACCTGGAAGGGCTTCACGATGAGCTGATAGCCGACGATCGTGACGGGTCGAACCGGGAAGCCGTCCGGGACGGTCGTCACGGCATCCCAGCCGATGACGAGCGAATCGTTGGCGCCCAAGGTCGCGGTGACGTTGCCGGGTCCGTTCGGTACGGCGTGCGAGAGCATTCCTTCGCCCTCGATCACTCCTTCGTCGACCGTCGTGCCCTCGAACTCGTACTCGCCCTCCGGGAATAGCGCGAGCAGGCTTGCGAGCGGGAAATCGTCGAGGTTGGGTTCGGCGCCTTCGAAGAAAAGCTCGGTCATTCCTAGCTGTTTGTAGGCCGCGCGACCGTAGACTTCGAAGATCCTCCGTCCTTTCGGATTGAGGATCTGCAATCGTGTCCAGTCCTCTCCATCGAGAGAGACGTGGTAGCCGAGATCGTTCGCCGACTGGTTATACTCGATGTAGATCCTGGATTCGCTGAACTCGGCGGCCTGACTCTGGGCACCTCCGGCCAAGATCAATGCAAAGACGGTCCCGAGTGCGAGGGGCAACGAGCGTTGGGTTTTCATGGCAACTTTCCTCCCGTCAATGATTGGCATCTATTTGCCAAAAAGTGACTTTGGCATATTAATGCCAAATCTTGGCGGGTCTGTCAAGCACAATCAGCCGGCCGTGGTGACTCACCGAGCAGCTCTCGACGATCTACGATGCGCAGCGACTCGTGCTCCGGCGCGACTGAGCCGCGACGAAGGCGCGAGCCGGATACCGCGCAACAATGATCGCGATCATGAGCCGTCAGCTCTGCGTGGTCACGTGCAAAATCATTTGACGGTGGCCGGTCCGGGTGTTAGCTTGGAAACAGGCTCACGCCGTGCTGGCTGGATGACGTCCTCGAACACGATCACGAAAGCGAAACGGTGCGTCGCAATCTTGGCGACGATCTTGGCGCTCGCTTATGGCGCGCTTCCGATGCTCGGAGCGCTGCACGAAGCGCAGCACTTCGAAGACGCGCTGGCGGCGGCCGAGCCGATCACCGAGCAAATCGCGGCGTCGGTCGACGCTCGCAACGGAGACGTCGAAACCTGCGAGATCTGCCAAGTCACCGCACGCTCCAAGCACACGGGCTCGGTCGATGCCCGTCCGACCGCGTACATCGAAGATCGAGGCAAACCCGTCGCCCTACGGCGCCTTGCGCTGGCCGTGCGCATCGCCCTCTCGCCTTTCTCCGCCCGCGCACCTCCGTCCGTCTGAGTCTCTCCGTCTCCCTCACTTAGCATCCGAAGCATTTTCGATGCGCGTCTCGCTCCGAGTCGCGCATCGGGCCCGCGTTGGCGTCGCGCTCCGTGAGCGTCGAAACGTGCAGCGAGAACGAGAGGACGACAATGACCCACTCAGACCTTCTGCCGAGCCGTGCTCGTCGCACGGCAATCGTCTTGGCGATGACGACTACCCTGTTGCTCGGTGCCTCCGCCTCGCCACTCGAGCGAGCCCTGGCCGCCGACGCGGACCTCGAAGCCCTGAAAGCGGAAGTCGACGAGCTTCGCCGTCGCGACGAGGAACAGCGCCGTCGCATCGAAACGCTGAGCGGCCAAGTCGAAATGCTGCTCCGCGAGCGAAACGCCGACGGGACGACGACCGCGCTCACGACGACACCTACCGTCGACGCAACGAGCACGCCTCGTGCCCAAGGGCAGGTTACGTCCGACATCGGGTCGCGAGGCGTAGGCACGGCGAACGTGCGTCTGATCGACATTTCGTTCGCAACACTGTTCGCCGCGGGCTTTTCGACCGTGGACAGCGAGAGCCAGCTTCGCGACCTGGAGGGCGGCGCTCACGACCCGAACAATCAAGGCTTCACGCTGCAACAGGCCGAGCTGTCGTTCAGTGGTGCAGTCGATCCGTATTTTTCCGGTGAGGCGCACATCGTCGCATCCACCGACGGCGTAGAGCTCGAAGAAGCGTTCATCACGACCTCGGCGCTGCCCTACCGCTTGCAGCTCGAGATGGGCTACTTCTTCACCGAATTCGGGCGCATCAATCCACAACACCCGCATCAGTGGGACTGGATGGACCAGCCCGTCGTCAATACGAGGATGTTCGGCGGCGAAGGCCTTCGCTCTCCCGGATTTCGTCTCGGTTGGCTCACGCCATTGCCGTGGTCGTCGGAGCTCCACTTCGGAATGCAGAACGCCGACGAGGAAGACCTCACGGCGAGCTTCATCTCGGGCGAGCCCATGGGGGGCCGACCGAGCACGGACCGCGACGTGGACGGACTCGCCGAGATCCTCTACCTCGCTCGCTCCGCAAATTCGTGGGAGCTCACGCCCCAGACGACCGCATTGCTCGGCTTCTCCGGACTTCACGGTCCGAACGATACCGGCCGCGACGGCGAGACCTGGATCTACGGCGGTGACTTCACGATCAAGTGGCGGCCGCTGAGCAATTTTCGCGGTTGGCCCTTCGTCATGTGGCAAACCGAGATCATCCATCGCGATTTCGAAGCGGACTCGTTTCCAGCCGACGCGTTGCCTTCCGACGAACTCCACGACGTCGGCGGCTACACTCAGCTCGTTTACGGGTTCCGGCCGGGATGGGCCACGGGGCTGCGCTTCGAGTACGCGACCGGCAGCGGCGCGAGCGTCATCGACGGCGTCGTCGAGAGTCGTTCCGAAGATCCAAGTCGCGCGGACCGCTTCCGCTTCTCCCCGCTTCTCTCCTGGTGGCCGACCCACTTCTCGAGGCTTCGCTTCCAGTACAACCTCGACTGGGCCGATCAGCTCGACGCCACGGAGCACACGTTCTGGCTCGGCGCGGAAATTCTCTACGGCGCCCATGTCGGGCACAACTTCTGAGGAAAGCCGCGATGAAGACCACACCAACTTCTAAAAATCGTCACGGTCTCCGGACGCCTCGGCGCTTTCGGCTTTGCGTAGCCGTGCTCGGCGTCATGGTCGCGTTCGCGCCCTACTCCGCGTCCGCTGAGCCGCTTCGCGTCTTTACGACGGTCCCCGACCTCGCGGCACTCGCACGTGAGGTCGGCGGCGATCGTGTCGAGACCTTCAGCGCAGTGGCGGGCGCGGAAGATCCGCACTTCGCAGAGGCGCGGCCGAGCTACATCAAGGAGCTGAGCCACGCAGATGTCTACATCCAGGTCGGCATGGAGCTCGAGATCGGCTACGCCGAGAATCTGCTCCGAAACGCGCGCAACGTGAAGGTATTGCCGGGCGCGCCGGGTCACGTCGTGGCGGCCGAAGCCATCACTCCGCTCGGCGTGCCGTCGGGGCCGATCTCGCGCGCGATGGGCGACGTGCACGGAGCCGGTAGCCCCCACTTCCTCGTCGATCCACTCTCGGGGCTTGCCGTCGCAGAGCTCATCCGCGATCGGCTCGCAACGATCAGACCGGCCGACGCGGCCTACTTCCAAGAGCGTGCGGCGACGTTTCGTGCGGAAGTCGGCAAGCGACTCGTCGGCGAGACTCTTCACGCGAAGTACGACGGCGCGAAGCTCGCGCTGCTCGCTCAGCAAGGTCGCCTTGCTTCTTTCTTGGAGCAGCAAAGCGACACGGCGAAGCTCGGCGGCTGGCTCGGGCTCTTGGCGACTCATTCCGGCGCGAAGGTCGTGGACGACCACCCGATTTGGCTCTACTTCGCGCGCACGTTCGGGCTCGGCGTCGTGGCGCATCTCGAGCCGAAGCCCGGAATCCAGCCCACCACCGCGCACTTGAAACAGGTGATCGAACGAATGAAGGCCGACGACGTGAGAGTCCTTCTTCAAGCCGCGTACTACGACGACCGGCACGCGCGCTTCGTCGCCGAAGCAGCCGACGCTTCGATCGCCAAGCTGGCACATCAGGTCGGGGCGCTTCCCGGTACCGCGAGCTATCTCGAGATGATCGACTTCAACGTACGCGCCGTGGCGCGCGCGCTCGGAAGCGCACGAACGCCCATCGGGGATCCGACGACATGACGCAGGACGAGATCATCCTTCGCGCCGGCCGCTTGACGGTCGGCCATCGTGGCCATGCCGTCGTGCGAAACGTCGATCTCACGGTGCGACGCAGCGACCTCTGGTTTTTCCTCGGCGCGAACGGCTCGGGGAAAACGACTTGCGTCAGAACGCTGGTCGGATTGTTGCCCCCGCTCGACGGCGTTCTCGAGATGCGGGCGGACCTTCGCGATCGACACGGCCTCGGCTACGTACCTCAGCGCTCCGATCTCAACCCTTCCGTCCCGACCACCGTTCGAGAGCTGGTGACGCTCGGCCTCGTCGGCATCCCTTTGAACCGAGCGACACGGATCGCACGGCGCGACGAGGCGTTGGCAGCCGTCCAACTCGAAGACATGGCGCGCAGGGACTACTGGACTTTGTCGGGCGGACAAAGACAACGCGTGCTTCTCGCGCGTGCCCTCGTCCGGCGCCCGACCTTGCTCGTTCTCGACGAGCCGACGGCCGGGTTGGATCCCGCGATCGAGCGCGAGCTTCTCGAGCTGCGGGCCGACTTGAGACACGAGCAAGGGTTGACGATTCTCTTCGTCAGTCATGATCTCGAGTTGGCCGAGCGACTCGCCACGCATGTCGCGCTGTTTCGGGATGGGCGTGCTCTGACGGGTGCCGCGGGAGCGCTCGACGGAGCACTCCGATGATCGCCGCCTTCATCGACTCGTGGGAGCTCTTCCAAAGCGCCTACCTCTCCGCACTGCTGGTGTCGGGACTCCTCGGCCTCGTCGGCGCGATCGTCGTCGCCCGCGATCAGATCTTCATCGGAGCTGCGATCTCGCAGGCATCGATGCTCGGCATCGCCACCGGTATCCGCATGGAGGAGGCCTTCGGCGTCGACGTGGCGACGGGCCGCTTCGGCAACCTTCTTCACTCGCTGCTCGGCGGTGTCGTCGCAGTCGCTGGCGCGCTCGCGACGGCTCTCGGCACGAGCGGACGCGAGAGCCGCGAAGCGATCACCGGCTGGGTCTTCCTAGTCGGCGCGAGCCTCTCGGTGCTGGTAGTAGCCCACAGCCCTCACGGCCTCGCCGAAGTGGAGCACCTGCTCGCGAGCACCATCATCGGGGCCGGAAGTTTGGACGTCTGGTTGCTCGCCACGCTGCTCGTCTGCTCGATCGCGATCGCTGTCATCCACCGCGACGCCCTCCTGCTCACCATCCTCGATCCCGAGATGGCTCGCGCCTGCGGAGTTCGGACGGCCGCGTGGGACCGCGCGCTCGCAGTGTGGCTCGGAGTCGTCGTCGCCACCTCCATCCACGTAGCCGGTGTGCTCTTCGCCTTCGGCGCGCTCGTGCTGCCCGCGCTCTCCGCGAAGAACCTCTGCCGCGAAGTGAGACGGATGTTCGTCGTGTCGCCGCTACTCGCGGTGACCTTCACGCTGGTCGGGCTCGTGCTGGCGAACGCGAAAGACTATCCGCCCGGTCAAATGGCGGTCGCGCTCTATTCCATTCTGCTCGCGGCTGCGTGGGCCTTGCGCATGCTGCCGCGACGCACGAGCGGGATCTTTTGAGATTCGGTATCTTGGGTCGTCCCGGAGACTTGGGACGAAAACGCCCGCCGGGAATGAATCCCGGCGGGCGTTTCTCGGTCAGGTTCCGGGATCGGGCGCTCGTCAGTTGAGCGGGCAGCCGACCTCGTTCTCGGAAGCGAGGGCGTTCTTCGCGCGCTCGTAGTTCCCGGAGTCGATCGCGCCCTTCACGAGCGCTTTGACCTCGCTCACCGTATAGCTGTAGTCCACGTCTCCGCTCAACGCGTTGAGTAGAGCCGCCACACCGTGACGCGCGAGCGCGCTCAGGCCACCCCCCTTGCAGCGTACGGCCTGGCGCAGCGTCGGGTTTATGCTACCGCATTGCTCCGCGTCGAAGACCGCGTTCGTACCGAACGTGATGTTGAAATTGTCCTTGGGCGCTGCGCCGGCCCAGGAGTCTAGATGGTGATACTGGCGCCAGTACCCCGGGGTGCAGCCTTCGCCGCCGCACTCGATTTCGCACGTCGCGGAGCAGCCGTCGCCGTTCGCCGTGTTGCCGTCGTCACACTGCTCGCCGTCGTCCAGATGTCCGTCGCCACAGATGTGCTCGCATCCCGGCTCACACGTGGCCTGCACGTACGGCACCGCGACGAGCAGCAACACCGCTGCCGCGGTGGCCATGACAAACTTCACTTGCATGTTGGTCGTACTCCTCTCGATGGGTTCGAATTACGCATCCCGCTCGGAATGCGCTTGGAGTCGACCTTAGGCGCGCGTCGCGCCCGGCAACAAGAAAGCGGGCGCGCAATGACTCGTTCCGCCTGTGCGCACGACGTGCGCTTCGATCATGCGCGTGCATCGACCACGCATTCGTCATGCGGATCGATCACGCGTTCGCTACGAAGGATCCGTTACGGAATTACGATGTCGAGCCAGAGCTCCATCGCTTCGATCGTGCAACCGAACTTCCGCAGTCCGTTGCCGAGGCTCAACTCGTCCACGATCTGCTCACAGCTGCAGCCGGCGGTTTTGACGACGGTGTAACCTCGTCGCGCCGTCTTCTTCGCCGGTGCCGTCGTGTCGAAGACTCCGTCCGCATCCGTATTCGCGAACCGGTTTACGCCGAGTCGCTCCGTGGGCACGCTCTCGGGCAAGGTCGTACCCGGACACGCGTCGACGTCGCCGCACACGCCGTCGGCATCCTCGTCATCGAGTGGGTCGAGCGGGCAGACGTCGCAGACATCGCCGAACGAGTCTTCGTCGGCATTGACCTGATCGTCGTTGAAGATGCCCGGACAGTTGTCCTCGTCGCCGCACGCGCCGTCTGCATCTTCGTCGTTGAGCGGGTCGAGCGGGCAGACGTCGCAGGCATCACCGAACGAATCTCCATCGGAATCGGCCTGAACATCGTTGAAGACGCCCGGACAGTTGTCCTCGTCATCGCAGACGAGGTCCCCGTCGTCGTCGACACAATTCGGCGAGAACGCGACCGGCGTCGGATAGCACCCGGGCCACCCGCAAGAGATGTCGTTCGCGCACACCACCCCGATCGAGTGAGACCCTGCGCTCACGCGCGGGACGTTGACGCTCAAATAGGCGTTCGGAATCGCCAACGTGTCGCAAGGCACCGGCTGACACACGACGTCCGTAGGCGGTCGCCCGAGCGCGGCCGCGGTGAACGGGTAGCTCACGCCGTCGATCACGAGCGCGCCGGCCGGCTGCTGGGGGCCGTGGAAGTTACGGGCATAGAAGGTCGTGCTACCGTTCGCCTCGGCACGCCAGCAGATCCGGACGGTATGCGCGCTCGCCACCGACGCCGTCAGGAGCGAGCTCGTCACGGCGATCCGCAAGACCACAGTGTGTAAGCTCTTCATTGCCCATTCTCTCCGTTGCACCCACCCTCTGTGGCGCACGATCATTACGCGCGCTCGGGGGGGTGATGTTCAATCCGATTGTGCGGGAACGCGTCGCTCCCTTTACGAGTTCGGTCGCACGCCTGCGCACGCTGCCACGCAACCGTCACGCCCGCGCGTAGCGGACCTCATCTGCTATTCGATCGTGATGATCAGACGCCGTGTCAGAGCGGCACTGGTCGAATTGAAGAGAAACTCGCCGGTTGCGCCCTTCGCGAGCGTCGTGACGGCGCCCCCGATCGCTACAGGGCCGGAACCGACGGAGAGCCGCGCGATTCCCGCGGCGTTGAGATCGATCGCCGCGGTCTCGCCAAGCGCATCGGTCGCGACGAAGTTGCCGTAGGACTCGCCTTCACCGAGATCGGCGAACGCTGACGTGCCGGCGCTGCCATCGGTCAGCGCCGAAATCGCCACGGTGACCTCGAACAACTCGTACGTCTCGCTAGGGTCGTCGCTCCCATAGACGATGAATCCCGGGGGCGCGGTCGTAAGGCGTAGCACCGCAGACGTGATGGTTCCTGCGACTTCGGGCACATCGAACACGAAGTAATCGCGGAGCTCGTCGTCGTTCGGCGCAGCATACCAACCGACGGCGTAGTTGCCGGTCTGGTGATCTCCGTTCTGCACGTAAAATCCAGAATTCTCGGCATCCAGGGCCAGACTCGTGGAGTCGTCGCAAACACTCGACTGCAAATCGACACCCACGGCGACTCGCAAGATACCGAGCGCATCGACGGCGGTGATCGTGCCGTTGTTGTCCATGTCGGCTTCCGACACGCCGTCGTCCAAGCCGACGACCATCCGTAACGCCGCGAGCGCGTCGCTGGCGGTCACCGCGCAGTCGCCCGTCAACTCGCCGCAGAACAACGTGGTCTCGTAGCCTTCGCAGACGACCGCGCTCACGTCACGGATGTACGGCGCGAGGACCAGCACCGCACTCGCGAGAACGACGACGAAAGGCCCGGCGTTTTGCCTACCCGACACGAGACTCTTCAGGCGCCCTCGTCGATGACCGCGAGCACGCGGCCGGCTTCGACTTGATCACCGGCAGCGGCGCGGATTTCGCTCACCACCCCGGCGGTCGGTGCGGTCATTTTTTGCTCCATCTTCATCGCTTCGAGGATGACGAGCACCGCACCGGCCTCTACACGGTCGCCGACTGCAACGCGCACCTCGATCACTTTGCCCGGCATCGGTGCCGCGAGCGAGCCGGCAAGATCGGCGGACTCCTCATCGGGGAAGCGCGGAAGCTCACGAAACTCCGCCGGCCCGTCGGGACCGTCCAGGAAAACTCGATCGCCGTACGCGGCGACGAGATAACGACGACGTACGGAATGGATCTCGACGTCCACACGGTCGGTGTCGCAGGCGTGAAGGCGTATGGCGTCGATTGCGACACCATTCACGGCAGCGCGCACGCAGCCGCCGTCGATTCGATAGTCGACGTCGATCCGCGTCGCTCCCCGCTCGAAGCTTCGGCGTTGATCCTGAGACGGCACGTTCCGCCATCCCGAGGGCAGGAATCCGAGCGCTCCCGCCTTCCGCCGCGAGGAAGCTTGCAGCGCGAGCGCAGTGACGAGGGCTTGCTCCCGCTGCGTGCCTTCGTCGTAGGGCTCGCGCGCTAGACTCCCAGGTGAATGCCGCTCGAGAAATCCCGTGTCCGTCGCTCCGGACAACATCTCGGGGTGTCGAAGCAGCGCGACGAGCAACGAACGATTGGTGCGCACTCCGTGGATGCGGGCACGCTCGAGAGCTCTCGCGAGCCGAGCCGCCGCTTCGTCTCGGGTCGTGGCCCAAGCGATCACCTTTGCCAACATGGGGTCGTAGTAAGGACTGACGACGGATCCGGTCTCGACACCCGTGTCCAAACGAAGCCCGGCGCTCGGCGCGATCTCGAAGCGCGCGAACGTGCCCGTTTGAGGCAGAAACGCTTGCTCCGGGTCTTCTGCGTAGAGACGAACCTCGATCGCATGCCCTCTCGACGCCGGCACCTCTTTCTGAGGCGGCAGCTTCGCACCCTTCGCGATCTCGATCTGGAGACGCACGAGATCGAGGCGCCGCACCATTTCGGTAACCGGGTGCTCGACTTGGAGCCGCGTGTTCACTTCGAGGAAGTAGAAACGACCATCGTCCGCGAGCAAGAACTCGACCGTGCCGGCACCGACGTAGCCGATGGATTTTCCGCCGGAGACCGCCGCGTTGCACATCGCGTCGCGCGTTTTCGCATCGAGGGCGACGCAGGGCGTCTCCTCTACGATCTTTTGGTGACGTCTTTGGATCGAGCACTCGCGCTCGCCCAAATGGATCACGTTGCCGTGGGTGTCGCCGAAGATCTGCACTTCGACGTGGCGCGCGCCGTCGAGATAACGCTCGAGATAGACCGTGCCGTCGCCAAAGGCCGACTCCGCTTCCCGTCTTGCCGATTGCACGGCATCGGCGAGGTCGCGCGTCTCGCGAACGATGCGCATGCCCTTGCCACCGCCTCCGGCGGAGGCTTTCACGAGCAGGGGCAAGCCGATTTCTTTTGCGACGCGGTCGAGATCGGCGGTCTTTGTCGCGCCGGCTTGCAGCTCGCCGCTCGGCAGCATGGGAACACCGGCAGCGGCCATACGCCGCTTGGCCTCGAGCTTGGATCCCATGGCCGCTATGACGTCAGGGGGCGGACCGATGAAGACGAGCCCTGCTGCAGAGCAGCGGCGCGCGAGCTCCGGGGTCTCGGCCAGAAAACCGTAACCCGGATGGAGCGAATCGGCGCCGGTCGCGCGCGCGGCGTCGATCAGCTTGTCGATCGAGAGATACGACTCCGACGGCGCCGCGCCGCCGAGCGCAAACGCTTCGTCGGCTTCGCGGACGAACGGCGCATCGGCATCCGGATCCGAGAACACCGCCACGGTGTGAATCCCCATTTCTCGACAGGTCCGCATGATGCGGCGGGCGATCTCGCCACGGTTGGCTATGAGGAGCTTTCTCAAACCCGGCCTCACATGCGGAACACGCCGAACTCGCGCGCGCCCTTCACCTCGGCCGAATTCGCCGCCGAGAGTGCGATGCCGAGGGCTACGCGACTGTGACGCGGGTCGATGATGCCGTCGTCGAGGAGTCGCCCGCTCGTGAACGCGGCAATCGATTCACCCTCGATCTTGTCTTCGACGAGCTTCTTCCGGAGCGCGTCGGCGTCTTCGTCGAAGGGCTTGCCGACGGCGGCCGCCGCTTGCCGCGCGACGATCGAGAGCGTGCCCGCGAGCTGTTCGGCACCCATGACGGCGGTCTTCGAATTCGGCCAGATGAAGAGGAAGCGCGGATCGTAAGCCCGTCCGCACATACCGTAGTTGCCTGCGCCGTAAGATCCACCGACTTGCAACGTCAGATGCGGCACCTTCGAGTTGGACACGGCGTTGATCATCATCGACCCGTGCTTGATGATGCCGCCCTGCTCGTAGCGTTTGCCGACCATGTAGCCGGTCACGTTCTGGATGAAGAGGAGGGGCACGTCGATCTTGTTCGCGAGCTGAATGAACTGCGCCGCCTTCTGCGATTCTTCCGAGAACAGCACGCCCTGCTCGTTCGCGAGGATTCCGATGTCGTAGCCGTAGAGACGTGCCCAACCCGTGACCAGATTGCTGCCGTAGAGCGGCTTGAACTCGTCGAATTCCGAGCCGTCGACGATGCGCGCGATCACCTCGCGGATCGGGAACGGAACTTTCAGATCGGCGGAAGCGATGCCGAGAAGATCTTCCAAGTCATGAAGCGGCTCTTGCGATGGCGCGCTCGGACCCCGCCCGAGCTTTCGCCAGTTGAGTCGCGCGACGATCTGGCGGCCGAGCCGGATCGCGTCGAGCTCGTCCACCGCCATGTAGTCGGCAAGACCCGAGACGCGAGCGTGCATCTCTGCGCCGCCTAGCTCCTCGTCGTTGGCGTCTTCGCCGGTGGCCATTTTGACCAGCGGCGGGCCGCCAAGAAATACCTTCGCCCTCTCCTTCACCATCACGACGTAGTCGGACATGCCGGGCAGATAGGCGCCGCCCGCAGTCGAGTTGCCGAAGACCAGCGAGATCGTCGGTATGCGAAGCCCGGACGCGCGCGTCAGGTCTCGGAACGACGCACCGCCCGGCACGAAGATCTCGGCCTGGCGCGGCAGGTCCGCCCCGCCCGACTCGACGAGCATGATCTGCGGCAAGCGGTTCTCGCGCGAGATCTCTTGCGCGCGGAGATTCTTCGCCATCGTGTACGGATTCACCGACCCGCCGACTACCGTCGGATCGTTGGCGGTGATCACGCACTCGGTGCCGGCGACGACACCGACGCCCGTCACCGTGGACGCGCCGACCACGTATTCCGTGGTCGCGGCCGCGACGGGCGAAAGCTCGAGAAAGGGCGAGTCGGGGTCGAGCAGCAACTCGATCCGCTCTCGCGACAGGAGCTTGCCGCGCTGATGGTGGCGGGAAACGTACTTCTCGCCGCCACCGGCCTTGGCCCGCGCGACGAGCGCTTCGAGCGCAGCGATGTGCTCGAGCATCGCCGCACGGTTCGCGACGAAGGTCTCCGAGCGAGGATCGATGCGCGTTCGGAGGATCGGCATCGACTGCTCCGACTAGGCGCTCGCCTTGCGCCGGCCGCAGAGGAGCTTCGTCACCGAGGCGACGCAGACGTCACCGTGCTGGTTCACGATCTTGTTCTGCCAGACGAGCACGCCGCGCCCGCCTTCCTTCGGCTCGATCGCCGAGACTTCACTTACCGCATGAATCGTGTCGCCGATCTTGACCGGATTCGCGAAACGTACCCGCTCCATGCCGTAGAACGCGATGAAGGATTTCGGGAGGTAGACATGCGGTCCGATGCGGAACATGAGCGCGCCGCCGACGGAGAGGACCAGCATGCCGTGCGCAATTCTCTCGCCGAACGGAGTCGCCGCCGCATACCCGACATCCGTGTGCAGCGGGTGCCAGTCCCCGGTCATGCCGGCGAACTGGACGATATCGGTCTCCGTGATGGTGCGCGCGGGCGAGACGAGCTTCTCACCCACCGTGTAGTCGTCGAGCGTTTCCTTGTCGGCCGGCATCGTGGTGCGACGGGAAGCTAAATACAGAGCGGCGACCCGAGTCAATGCTGGAGGTGCCCTGGCACCTCCAGCGTGCTCGACATCGGTCGCTGGATGCTGCATTTCCACATCGTGGAATAAGCAAGGAGACGGGTTCATGAAGGTTCACGACAAGCTTTTCATCGGTGGCGAATGGGTCGCGCCAGCGAGCCGCGAGACGCTGGAGGTGATCTCACCGTTCACCGAAGAGACCGTCGCGCGCGTGCCGGACGCGGGCACGGACGACGTCGATCGCGCAGTCGCCGCGGCGCGTGCGGCGCTAGACGGCCCATGGTCGCGCTTGCCCATGGCAGAGCGAGGGGACGCGATCGCGCGTCTTTCCGCAGCGCTTCAGGCGCGAGGCCAAGAGATCGCAGACACCATCACGCAAGAGATGGGCTGTCCGGCCAAGTGGTCGCTCATGGGCCAAGTTTTTTCGTCGACGATGGTGCTCGATACCTACGCCGACATCGCGCGCTCGTTCTCACTCGAAGATCGCCGTACCGGCGGTCTCGGTCAGGCAGTCCGCGTGCGTCGAGTGCCGGTCGGCGTGGCCGCCGGAATCATTCCGTGGAACGTGCCGCTCTTCATCATGGCCATGAAGATCGGCCCGGCCTTGACGGCCGGCGTGCCGCTGGTTTTGAAGCCTTCACCGGAGACGCCGCTCGACGCGTACCTGCTTGCCGAAGCCGTCATCGAAGCCGGCATTCCGCCCGGCATGATCAACATCGTCGCCGCGCGCACCGAAGCGAGCGAGTATCTCGTACGGCATCCCGGTGTCGACAAAGTCGCGTTCACCGGCAGCACCAACGTCGGCCGGCGGATCGGCGCGATCTGCGGCGAGCAAATCAAGCGCGCGTCTCTCGAGCTCGGAGGAAAGTCGGCGGCCATCCTGCTCGAGGACGTGGACATCGACGCGCAGGCGGCTGAGCTCATCGGCGCAGGCCTCATGAACAATGGACAGGCCTGCGGCGGGCAGACGCGAATCCTCGTTCCGCGCTCGCGCTACGGACAGATCGTCGATGCTCTCGCGGCCACTGTGAAGGCGCTCGCGGTCGGCGACCCGAGCGACCCGACTGTGGACATCGGCCCTCTCGTCTCGCGCCGCCAACGCGAGCGGGTGGAAGGCTACATCGAGGCCGGCAAACGCGACGGCGCGAAGGCCGTCGTCGGTGGCGGGCGACCGGCCGCGCTCACGCGTGGCTGGTTCGTCGAGCCAACGCTGTTTACGGACGTGGACAACTCCATGAAGATCGCGCGCGAGGAGATCTTCGGGCCCGTGCTCTCCGTCATCCCCTACGGCGACGAGAACGAAGCCGTCGCGATCGCGAACGATTCGGACTACGGGCTTTGCGGCTCGATCTGGAGCCGCGACGTGGAGAAGGCGGCGGAGATGGCCACGCGCGTGCGTACGGGCTGCGTTGCCATCAATTCGAGCGTGATTCTCGACTTCCGCTCGCCTTTCGGAGGCTTCAAGCGCTCGGGCCTCGGCCGCGAGCTCGGCCCGGAAGGCGTGGACGAGTACCTCGAGTACCAAAGCGTGATCATGCCTTTCGGCTGAGCGTAGCGAACTAGTCCACGTAGCCGAGGGCACGGAGCTGCTCCAAGGCGGCCGGGTCGATGGGCGCTGCGGGGGCGCTAGTCGGCTGGTCGAGGGGCATCAGACCGAGCGCTGCGACCCAAGTGTCGAGTTCTTTTCGCAGCGATTTTGCACCGGCGGCATCGGTCGCTGCCACGTTCGTGCGCTCGTCGGGATCCGCGTCGAGATCGAAGAGCAGCGTGTCGCCGGTGGACGTGAGCGCGAGCTTTCGATTGCCGCTTCGATACACGCGATAGCGGACGTCTCGCCGCGCGAGCAACGGCGCCGCCGGATTCGGCGGAGAGTCCGGCATCGCGAGGCGCTCTACCAGCACCGGATCGCCGCCGCGCCCGCCCGTCAGCACGGGCAAGAGCGACGAGACTTGTGGCTTCCGTGGCGGCTCGACACCGACGACGTCCAGCACGGTCGCGTACGCGGCAGTCGTCGATACCGGTCGCTCGATTCGAGTTCCCGGCGGAATCTTCGTCGGATAGCGCAGCAGCAAGGGCACGCGAACGTCCGGCTCGTAGAGCCCGGGGCCGTGACCGAACTCGCCGTGCTCGCCGATCATTTCGCCGTGATCGGCCAGCACCACGAGCAGCGTCCGATCGAGACGCGACGCGTTTCGGAGGGCCGAGACGACTCGGTGTAGCAGGTAGTCGGTGTACGAGACGCCGGCGTCGTACATGTCGAGGGACGGCGCCGCGATCGAGGAGATCTCTTCAGCGCTGAGCGCTCGCCCGAACTGCGCGCCCATCGCCTTGAGCGATGCGTCGCGGCGCGCAAGCGGGCCGAGGTCGGTGTACTTCGCGAGATATTCGTCCGGGGTCTGATGGTAAGGAAAGTGCGCTTCGATGAAGTTCAAGAACGCGAACGCAGGTCGAGAGTCCTTCCGCCTGCCCGCGAGCCAAGCCTCGAAGTTCTCGACGACGCGGGAGCCGCCTTTGTCGCGCGCCCCCCAGCCGACGAGATCGAGGACACGATAGATGAACATGAACGAGCGCCCGGGGGTCGAGCCTTGCCACGCGCGGTCCTGGCGCTGAAAGCCGCGCGTGAGACCGAAGCCGTCGCTGATATGCGGGTTGGCCGTGAAGCAGAGCGTTTCGTAGCCGTTCGCACCGAGCACCTCGCCGAGGGTCGGCACGCTGCGATCGAGCACACGAGCCTCCTCGTGCGCGCCGTGCGTCGTCGGGAAGAGCCCGGTGAACAGCGACGCGTGGGACGGCAGCGACCAGGTCGAAGGCGACGTCGCATCGAGGAACAACGCTCCCTCTCTACTCAGCGCATCGAAGGTCGGACTGGTCAGGCGAGAGTAGCCGTAGGCCGAAAGATTGGCCGCACGAACGGTGTCGAGCACGATCAGCACCACGTCGGGAGCGTCGGTCGGTGCAGTTCCGGTTGGCGTCGCTACGTCGATGGGTGGCCGCCGTGAATCGACCACGATGGGCACGATGACGCAGGCAGCGAGAGCGACCGCTCCGGCTGCCCAAGCAAAGCGGCGACTGAATCGCGCGACCAGCGTACCTAGTGCCCAAGCCGCAAGCCCGATTGCAGGCGCCATGAGCCAGCTCGGGATCACGCTCGGATCGAGCGCGACCGATCGCGCAAGCGCCGCCCACACCCCGACGAGGGCGATCGCATGCGTCACACGTCCGCCCGGGAGCCGGAGCAACGGTCCGAGAATCACCGCCAGAACCACCGCGAGCGCGATCTCGTAGGCGCCGCCTTCGAGGGCGGTCCACGGCATCGCGGGCATTCGCATGCCGATCGTGCGCTGCGCGCCGAGACCCAAGTCCGCGACCGTCACGCAGACACCGAAAGCCAACCCCGACAAGATCGCCCGGCGCATGCTCTCTCCTTTGGCGGCGACACCCGCCTTTCGAAAGCGCGGATCGTTAGACGACCGCGCATCTCACACAAGCAACTGCCGCCGAAGGGCGCGGCCGCGCGCTTCAATCTCCGACGTTCGCCGGCCCCTCACCCGGTAGCGCACTCCCAGAAAGGACGCCGATCAGCTCGCGCGCGCGCTCGAGAGCGTCATCGATCGTCTCGCAGAGATTCTGAGCGCCGAGTCGATCGGCAAGCCCGGCGCGGACGATGGCCGCGCGCGGCTGGTCCCGTGCTTCGGACAAAAGAACGGTCGTGCCATCCGCGCGCGCTTTGTCGAGAATGTCTTCGAGCGCGCGGAGACCGGTAGCGTCGACGGCGAAAACGTCCCGCATGTGCAAGATCAGCACTCGCGGCTTGCTCGCGGTTTCTCGTAACGCGTCCTTAAACTTGCTCGCCGCACCGAAGAACAGCATTCCTTGAATCTCGAAGATCTCGACGCCCGGCGGCACCTGCTTTGCGCCGGCGACTCCGGATGCTCCATCGGACTCGCCGAGCTCTTTCTCGAGCATCAAGTCGTCGACGAAGCGCGTCTCGCTCAGCACCGCAACACGGCGCATGAAGAGGAAAGCTGCGAGCACGATCCCGACCTGGAGCGCGATGGTCAAGTCGATGACCACCGTGAGCACGAACGTGGTCAACAAAACGATGACGTCGCTGCGCGGGCTTCGAAACAGATGCGCGAACACCCGCCACTCGCTCATGTTGTACGCGACCACGAGGAGAATACCGGCGAGGGTCGCCATCGGAATCCACGCCGCTGCGCCGGCGAAGAAGTACATGATCACGAGCAACGTCAGCGCGTGCACCATGCCCGCCACGGGCGAGCGACCGCCGTTCTTCACGTTGGTCGCAGTGCGCGCGATCGCACCGGTGGCAGGGATGCCGCCGAAAAAAGGACTCACAATGTTCGCGATGCCCTGCGCGACGAGCTCGGTGTTGGACCGATGTCGCGTCCCCGCCATCCCGTCTGCGACGACGGCCGATAGCAAGGATTCGATCGCGGCGAGCAATGCAATGCTGATCGCGGACGGGAAGATCAGCCTCACCTCCGCGAGACTGAGTGCCGGGAGTGGTGCCGGCTGCGGCAGCGAAGACGGCACCGCTCCGAAGCGGTCGCCGATCGTCTCTATCGGAATGGCGAAAACGCGAGCTGCAATCGTGGTCGCTACGATGGCGATCAGCGGTCCGGGAATTCGCACCGAGACTCGCGGCCAGTAGACGACACAGAGCACCGTCGCCAAGCCCACCGCTGCAGCCCAAGGATTCCACGACTCGATGTGCTCACCGTAGGCGGCAAGCTTTTCCAAGAAATCGGCCGGCACTTTTTCCATGGAGAGGCCGAGAAAGTCGCGTACTTGCGACGCCGCGATGATGAGAGCGATGCCGCCGGTGAAGCCCACGGTTACCGGGTAGGGCACGAACTTGATCACGGTCCCGAGACGCGCGAGCCCCATCAGGACCAGCAAGATGCCGGCGATGAAGGTCGCGACCGCGAGCCCCTCGTAGCCGAAACGCTCGACGACGCCGTAGACGATGACGATGAAGGCTCCCGTCGGCCCGCCAATCTGGACACGGCTCCCGCCAAGAGCAGAGATGAGGAAGCCGGCCACCATCGCCGTGTAGAGCCCTTGCTCGGGCTTCACGCCCGAAGCGATGCCGAACGCGATTGCGAGGGGCAGCGCGACGATGCCGACGATGACGCCGGCGACGGCGTCGCGGCCGAACTTCGCGAAGCTATAGCCTTCCTTGAGGACGGTGAAGAGCTTCGGCTCGAAACGCTCGACGGGAGGAGAGGTGATACGTAAGGCTACGAGATCAGGGCGCGCGAGAAAACACACGGCCGGGGTTGCCTGTGCGTGGTGTAGGGATTGCGCGGACGCTCAAGTATGCTCCGCGCCGGAGGAAGCCCATGCAGAACCGTGAGATCATCGACGCACTCGCCGCCGCCGTACCGTTCAACCGCTACCTCGGGCTCGAGTATGTCGCGGTTGACCCCGGCAGCGCCGAGATCCGGCTCATCGATCGCGAAGAGCACCGAAACCACGTCGGCACACTTCACGCCGGCGCGCTGTTCTCGGTGGCTGAAGCGGCGTCGGGCGCCGCTTTCGTCGCGGCCTTTGCCGAACGCCTCGCCGAGATCGTACCCGTGGTCGAATCCGCCGAGATTCGATTCAGCGCGCCGGCGCGCGGCACCATCACCGCACACGCTAGACTGACGACTCCCACCAACGTGTTGCTCGAGGAGCTCGACCGCGACGGTCGAACCCGCCCGCCCGTCGAAGTCCGTCTCGTCGATGCCGGCGGGAAGGAGGTCGCCGCGATGTCCGTGCTCTGGAACGTGAAGCGCCGAAAGGCATGATCGCCGTCCTCGGCACTCAGCGGCCACTCACTCGCCTCGTCACTGCGCCAGACAAACTGTGTAACGACGCTCTTTTTCCTTCTCTCGCGCTCCGCCCACCCGCACGTGGCCTACGGCTTGCAGCGAGAGTTTTCTAATTCTTGGCGGATGTCGGAGAATTCCGGCGCTTTCCTTATCTGCGCGAGGTCACCCGATGAAATCACTACAGACAGCGGTCGTTTGCGTAGCACTCCTTTGGACGTCTATCGCGACCGCGGCACCCGTTCCCGGTCGCATCGCCATCAGCTCCGACGGCAACAAACACGATTGCGACGACCTCTTCGCCACCGCCGTGACCGTGGCGATCATCGCGAAAAGCGGGAACGCGTCGAAGCTCCGCTACTACGGTCACAGCGATCACATCTGGGCGACGTCGGGCGGCTGCCGCGGCGACAACCGCGAGACCGAGATGCAACGGAGCGCGCGCGACACCGCGGAGATGTGGGGCGGATTCGATCTCGACGTCTTCATCAACGCGAAGCAGAACACATCCGAAGCGGCTCAACGGTTGACTGCGCTCATCAACGCATCGTCTGCGAGCGATCCTCTCTGGATCATCGCGGCAGGCCCGATGGAAGTCGTCGGCAGAGCGATTGCCGCATCCGAGGGCAGCAAACGGCAGTACGTTACGGTCGTTTCGCACTCGACCTGGAACGACGAGCACTCGGACAAGCCCTCTTCGGGCGAGTCACATTCCGGGTGGACGTGGGACGAGATCGGCCGCATGAGTCCGAGCGTCGTTCGGAAACACATCGCCGATCAAAACAGCGGCCTCCACACGACGTACAGCACCTACCACTCGTGGCGGGACTCGAGCGACGCCAAGATGCGTTGGCTCTGGGCTCGCTCCCAGGTCACAGGCATCGACTGGCCCGACTGCTCGGACGCGGGCATGGCCTACTGGCTCGTTCACGGTCGCGGCAGCGACGATCGCCTGAGCCCTAGCGAGCTGAAGTCGTTCTTCGCGGCATCCACCCCGGAACCCGAACCCGAGCCGGAGCCCGAACCCGAACCGGAGCCGGAACCGAGCGAGCATCCCGCACCGAAGCTTCTCGAGGCCGAGCCGGTCGTGCCCTGACGGATCGGCCATCGAACTAGCAGGCGCGGCCATCCCGGGAACGCGGTGGTATGCTTCATGCCGATGCGATCTGTCGCCGACGAGCTACGCGAGGAAGACCAGCGAGCTGTCGCCGCGCTCACGACAGGCGATCGCTTGGCGCTCGCATTAGAGCTCGGGGAACGAAGTCTCGAGATCTAGATGTCTCACCATGGCGTCGACCGCGAAACGGCGCTCGAGCCTTTTCGCGCGCGGGCGCAAAAAGGCCGGTGCTCCAGTCGCTGCATGCAGGGCGATTTCGATTGAATCTTCTTGGGCTCGTAGTCGAGCATTTGGCGTCGCGGGAAATTCCGCACGCTCTCGTTGGCGGCATGGCGCTCGCGGCGTACGGATTTGCTCGAGCGAATGGACGGCATCGAAGTGCGCGCGATGTCGAAATCGAGAGAGGGCGACCCGCGGCGTGTTTGGATCGAACAGGTGGTAAATCGGGATGGGGACGCGTTCGAGATGGATCAGATGGTCATCGTTCTCGACTAGCCCCCTGGCGATACGGACAAATGTCTGGTAATCCGGCGGCCGGGGTTCAGCAGTCGTGGCCGGGTACGCAGCGCTTTGGTGTAAATCGAGCTTCTCCTTCTTAGAGGGGGCGAGCCATCCCGACGAATACGTCGAGGAAGCGGCCACGTTCGGGCTCTCCGCTCTCGCGCTGACGGACCGGGACGGCGTCTACGGTGTGGTGCATGCCCACCGGCGCGCTCTCGAGCTCGGTGTGCGCCTCGTCATCGGCTCGGAGGTCTCGGTGGAGGACGGCACGCGAATCGTGCTGCTCGCGGCCGATCGCTCCGGCTACGCGAACCTTTGCCGGCTCATCACCCGCGGCCGGCTCCGCTCGGACAAAGGCAGCTCGTCGGTCACGTGGGACGAAGTGTGCGCTCACGCCGGCGGCCTTCTGGCGCTTTGGGGCGGAGAGCGGAGCGCGCTCACCGGAGCGATAGAGCCTCTCCACGTCGCGACTTCTTTGAAAGACGCGTTCGACGATCGCCTCTACGCGATCGTCGCGAGACATCGACGGGCCGAAGAAAAAGAAGAAGAGGCCCGGCTTCGTCGCCGCGCGACACGATTCGGCATTCCCTTCGTCGCCGCCGTCGAAACGCTCTACCACTCGCCTTCGCGCCGTCCTCTGCAAGACGTGCTCACCTGCATACGCCACGGCACGCGGCTCACTACCGTCGGCCGCATGACGCGCCCGAACGCTGAGCATGCGCTCAAGAGCCCGCGAGCTTTCGCCGAGCTCTTCGACGACGACTTCCCCGCCGTGTTGCGCACGCGAGAGGTCGCCGAACGCTCCGCGTTCACGCTCGGCGAGCTTCGCTACCGCTACCCTTCCGAGCAGCTGCCCGACGGCAAGACTTCGTCCGAATGGCTCCGCGAGCTGACGCTCACCGGTGCGCGAGAACGCTACGGAGATTCACTTCCACCCGACGCGACCCGGCAGATCGAGAAAGAGCTCTCGCTCATCGACGAGCTCGACTACTGCGGCTACTTCCTGACGATGCACGAGATCGTTCAGTACTGCCGGAGCCGCGAGATTCTCTGCCAAGGGCGCGGCTCGGCGGCCAACTCGGTGGTCTGCTACTGCCTCGGCATCACCGCCATCGATCCCGTGCGGATGGAGCTGCTCTTCGAGCGCTTCCTTTCACGGGAAAGAGCCGAGCCTCCCGACATTGACCTCGACATCGGACACGAGAGACGCGAGGAAGTGATTCGGCACGTCTACGGGCGCTACGGTCGCGCGCATGCAGCGATGGTGGCGGTAGTCATTCGCTACAGGCCTCGCTCCGCGGTGCGCGACGTAGGCAAGACGCTCGGCATCGCCGAGACTTCGCTCGATCGGCTCGCGCGAATCTTGCCTTACCATGGCGAAGTGTCGCCGATCGCGCTCGCGAAAGCCGGCCTCGATCCCGCGCTGCCCGCTCACGCGCACTTGCTCGAGATCTCGAACGAGCTGCTCGACTTCCCGCGCCACCTCTCGATTCATCCCGGCGGCTTTCTCCTCGGTCACGAACCGGTGAGCGACATCGTTCCGATCGAGAACGGCACGATGGAAGGCCGCACGGTCATTCAATGGGACAAAGACGACATCGAAGAGCTCGGCCTCTTCAAGGTCGATCTTCTCGGTCTCGGCGCGCTCACCCAGCTCGACGCGGCTTTCCGACTGATCGAGAGGCATCGCGGAAAGCGGTTCTCGATGGCGACGATTCCGGAAGGCGACGAAGCCACCTACGACATGATCTGTCGCGGCGACACCGTCGGTGTCTTCCAGATCGAGAGCCGCGCGCAGATGGCGATGCTGCCGCGCCTCAGGCCGCGGAACTTCTACGACCTCGTCGTCGAGGTGAGCATCGTGCGTCCCGGGCCCATCACCGGCGGCATGGTGCATCCTTACTTACGACGGCGACGCGGCGAAGAGCCGGTCGAGTATCCTCACCCTTCTCTCGAGCCGGTGCTTCGAAAGACCCTCGGCGTGCCGCTCTTTCAGGAGCAAGTGATGAAGCTCGCAGTGGTCGCGGCCGACTACACGCCGGGCGAAGCCGATCAGCTCCGCCGCGACATGGCCGCTTGGCGAAAATCCGGGCGCATCGAACGGCACCATCAACGCCTGGTCTCGCGCATGACGGAGAAAGGCATCGCGCTCGAGTTCGCCGAGAGAGTATTCGAGCAGATCCGCGGCTTCGGCGAGTACGGCTTTCCCGAAAGCCACGCAGCGAGCTTCGCGCTCATCGCGTACGCGACCGCGTGGCTCAAATGTCACTACCCCGTCGAGTTCGCGTGCTCGCTTCTCAATGCGCAACCGATGGGCTTCTACTCGCCGTCTACGATCGTCGAAGACGCCAAGCGCCACGGCGTCGAGGTGCTTCCCATCGACGTCCTCCATAGCGCGTGGAATTGCTCTCTTTCTTCCCGTTACGAAGTGAGTGGCGAGCCGGCGAGCCGCGAACGGACAGTCCCCGTGCGTATGGGTCTTCGCTACGTGAAGGGATTGTCCGCTGCCGACGCCGCTCGCATCGTCGAAAGGCGCGACGAGAAGCCCTTCGTGTCTCTCGACGACTTCGCGCAACGCACGGCAGCGAACGAGAAGTCGCTGAAGCTCCTCGCGGAAGCCGGAGCGCTCGCCGGCTTGGCCGGCGACCGGCGCACCGCACTATGGCAAGCGATCGAGCTCGCGCGTAACGAAAGACCGTCGTTGCCCATGCTCGTCGCAGAAGCGTCGCCGTCTTTTGCTCCGCTCGGCGATCTCGAAACCATCGCTTGGGATTACCGGACGAGTCATCACAGCACGCACGGGCATCCGCTCGGACCGCTCCGGGGCGAGCTCGGTGCACAAGGTCTGCCCGACGCGCGCACTGTTACCGGCATGCAGGACGGCGCGCGCATTCGTTACGCTGGAATCGTCATCTGCCGGCAACGCCCGGGCACGGCTCGCGGGGTCGTGTTCATGACGCTCGAAGACGAGACCGGCTTCGTCAATCTCGTCGTCTGGGAGAGCGTGTTCAGTCGCTTCGACGTCATCGCCAAGACAGCATCGTTTCTCGGCGTGACCGGCAAGCTGCAATCGCACGCGAACGTCGTGCATCTGGTCGCCGAGAAGCTCTGGATACCGAAGATCACGACGCGCCCTCAGGCGACCCCGAGTCGGGACTTCCACTAGCAGGCGGCGGAGCCCGACGACGTAGTGTATACTCGCCAGGCGGTCGAGGGGCGGGTGGTGATGCGGAGCGAGCGAACTCTGTGGATGGTGGCGATCGCTGCGCTAGCCGCGCACGCGCTCTTCATCGCTCTCACCTACTCTCATGCCATTCCGACGAGCCAGGACCACTACGACGCGCGGCAATACCGTGAGCTCGCCGACTCGATTTTGGCCGGCGACGGATTCCAGCTCGTTCGCAAGGGCGTGAAGGGGCCGGATCTCGATCGCACGCCCGTCTATCCGCTGTTCGTCGCGATCTTCGGCGCGGGATGGGAGCGAGTCCCCGTCGTCATCTTCGCGCAGCACTTGTTGGTGCTCGCAACCGCGTATCTCACTTGGCGATGGGCGCGCGACCGGCTCGGCCCGTCTCTCGCCGCCGTTGCCGCGTTCGCAATCGTCGCCTTCGACCTGACGACGATGACCTACGCGTCGTATCTCTTGACCGAGACGCTCTTCACGTTCTTCCTGACTGCGGCGTTCTTTCTCTGGCCGGCAGAGGGCGTTGCCCGACCCAACGTTCGCGCCGCACTGTCCGGCGCGGCATGGGGCCTTGCGACACTCGCTCGCCCGATCACGCTCTATCTCGCGCCGGTTGCGATCGTTTTGTCCGTCGTCGCGGCGCTTCGTCGGCGAGAAGCGTTCTCGCATGCGCTCGTCGCGGTCGTCGTCGGAGTGCTCATCGTCGGAAGCTGGATGGTGCGAAACCAAGAACAGTGCGGCCACGCACTGCTCAGCACCATCGAGGGAGAGAACCTGCTCTACTATCGCGCGGCGCTCGTGGGCCTTCCGCCGGGAAAGGGCGTCGACGAGTTTCGAAAGGAGCTTCGAGTCGAGACGGCGGAAGGATCGTACGATCGTGCGGACCCGCATCAAGCGGCGATGCTCGACGAGGTGAAGAAGCAGAAGGCCATCCACCTCATGCTCGAAAATCCGCTCCGGCTCCACACGCCGCTCGTGCTCGGTTTTCCGCGACTGCTGTTCTCGCCGAATCGCTCCTACTTCTACAAGCTGCTAGGCATCGATCACGCCGAGTGGAATCTCGACGAAATCGGGACGCAGTCGTTCACGAGCAAAATATTCAGCGTCGAGACCCTCTACCTCGGGGCTTCGGTGCTCTACCAAACGATCGTCCTCCTGCTCGCGCTCGTGGGTGCCGCCATCGGAATCCGACGGCGCGAGCCGTGGGTGGTCGTCCCGGCGGTCGCGCTCGCCTACTTGATCGTCGTCTCGTCGGGACTCGAAACCCACGCGCGCTTCCGCGTGCCGCTGGTTCCGGTGCTTGCGGTGCTCGCCGCACGTGCCCTCGTGGCCGCCACCGAGCGCTTTGGCTCACACGAGGCGCGGCGCTAGCATCCGCCCTGAAGAGGACACGACGCAATGGTGCTCACTCCATCGACCATGCTGCCGCTCGGCACCGAGGCGCCCACCTTCGCGTTGCCGGACACCCGCGGCGGAAAGGTCACTCTTTCCGACTTCGACGCAGCCCCGGTGCTCGTCGTGATGTTCATCTGCAACCACTGTCCTTACGTCCAGCACCTACGTCACGGCCTCGCCCGAATCTCGCGCGACTATCGAGCGCAGGGAGTGGCGTTCGTCGGCATCAACTCGAACGACGCCGACCAGTATCCCGCCGACAGCCCGCCGAACATGGCCGCCGAATCGGCGCAGTATGGCTACGAGTTTCCCTACCTCTTCGATGAGACCCAACAGGTCGCGAAAGCATATCGAGCGGCGTGTACGCCCGACATCTACGTCTTCGACGACCGTCGCTGTCTCGTCTACCGAGGCCAGTTCGACGGGAGCCGCCCCGGTAACAACGTTCCCGTGACGGGGGCCGACTTGCGAACCGCGATCGACGCGGTGCTCGCCGGCGAGGACGTCTCGGAAGACCAGATCCCGAGCATGGGTTGCAACATCAAATGGAAGTCCGGCAACGAGCCGGACTACTTCGGCGCCTGAGTCAGCGCGCGGCGGGCGGATCGGATACGAGAAGTGTTCCTTGTGCCGCGCAGACGAGACGATCTTCGTTCGTGACGTCCACGCGCACGACGGCTGCGCGCTTACCGAGGGAGATCACGCTGGATTCGGCGCGTAGCGAGCCCTTCTTGACGGCCGCCAGGTAGTTGAGCTTGAACTCCGTCGTAGCGGCCCATTGCCCACGCGCCATCAAGGGATAGAGCACGCAGCCCATCACGTGGTCGACGAAACCCGCCATGACGCCGCCATGTAGCGCGCCCATAGGGGTGACGAGATCGTCTCTGACGTCGAGCGTCGCGACGAGTTTCCCCGGCGAGAACTCGACGAGTAGCGCACCGAGAAAGCGCGGCAAGCCGCCGAACGTCTCGTTGGTTCGGATCATCGCCTCGGCGATCTTCGGATCGTATCGATCGGCCCAAGGTGAACTGGTCGGGCTTTGCGACATCGGCGACTACCTCACGCGGCTATCTTGAGAATTCATCGCGCGGTAAAGCAACCGGCGCGATCTTCGACCGAGCCATGGCGAAAGGATTGTTTCTCTTCGTGTACGGCACGCTGAAACGCGGACAACGTGCGCACCTCCCCCTCTGTGCGGTCGCGAGCTTCGTGGGCAACGCGAGCGTGCGTGGCGAGCTGCATCTCCATCGCGAAGGCTACCCCGTGCTCGTGGTGCCCGAAGAGGATGTGCTCGCGGAATCGACGGGCGATCCGGTCGCAGATGCGACGGTCGGCGACGTACCCCCCGCTCAAGGTGGCGTTTCAGTCCTGATTTCTCCGGAATCATGGCGGCAGATTCGCGGCGAGGTGCTGGCTTTCTCCGCGCCGTACTCCGCGATCTCCGCCATCGACGCGTACGAGGGCACGAAGGACGGCGCGGAGCCGTCCACGTACCGGCGCGTGCTTCTGCCGCTCGAACACGCGGCCGTGCGGCATGCTTGGGCTTTTGCGGCGACGCCGCGGGTCGACTTTTCCGCCCTCTCGCCCTTTGAAGCGGATTCGTGGCCTTGATCCCGCCCCCTCAACCTACTTGTATAGAGACCACCGTATGACGAGCATCGAATTTCTCGGCCACTCGGGTCTCGCCGTTCGCCACGGCGGAAGACTGCTCCTTTGCGATCCGTGGATGTCCTCGGACGGCGCGTACAACGCGAGCTGGTTTCAGTACCCGGCCTATCCGCACGCCGATCTCGGCCCTTTGCTCTCGCCGGACGCCGTCTACGTCTCGCACGAGCACCTGGATCACTTCGACCCTTGGTTCCTCTCGCAGCTACCGAAGAGCACGCCGATTCTGACGGGACGTTTTCACAAGAAGCGCTGCCTCAGACTGCTCGAAGGTTTGGGGTTCGACGACGTCACGCAGCTAGCCGACTTCGACGCCTACTCGATCGCGCCCGACTTCGTCGTGCGGATCGCACTGCCCTCGTACAACTGCCCGCCTCACTGGTTCGACTCTTGCGCCCTCATCGAGGCCGGCGACAAGAAGATCTTCAATCTGAACGACTGCAATCATGCGCTTCCGATCGACGAGATTCGCTCCTGGAATGTGGACGTACTGCTCGGGCAAGCGTCGCCGGCGATTTGGTATCCGTTGACGTACACGAACTACACGGCGGAGCAGAAGGTGAAGCTCGAGCGCGCGAGACGCGAGTCGGCGATCGATTCGTTCGTCGCGGGCGTCACGATGATCCGCCCGCGTCTCGCGATCCCGTTCGCGGGCCCGCCCTGCTTCTTCGATCCAGACCTCGTCGATCACTTCACGGGCCCCGACTCCATGTTTCCCACCGCGCCGGTCGCCGCCGCCCGTTTAGCCGCCGAGACCGACATCGCGACGGAAGTATTGAAGCCCGGCGATCGCCTGCACTTGGAAGGCGACGGCTGGAGGATCGAGCGCGAGCCTGCGTTGGCGAACTTCGACTACGAGCGCGACCGCCGCGCCTACGTCGAGCGACATCGCGCGAAGAACGAAGCCGTGGTGCGCCGCGTGCTGGCGGCGATTCCGCCGGCCGCCCCCGGGCTCCTCGACCGACTCCGCGGATACTTGACGCCGCTCGTCCGTAGGAATCCGTTTTTCGCGACGCGCATCGACATGTGCGTGCTGCTCGACGTCACCGGCCCGCAGGGCGGGCGATGGGTCGTGGATTTTCGGGCCGGCCCCGATGTCGAAGTCGTGCGCGAATGGGCAGGCGAAGAGTGGCGATATCGTTTCACTTTCGAGTCGCGCAACATCGAGCAAGTGCTGCGCGGCGAGCTATCGTGGGAAGACCTACTGCTTTCATTTCGGTTCCGCGCCCACCGCGAGCCCGACCAGTACAATCAGCACCTCTTCACCTTCCTCAAGATGACCGATCACGCCGCGCTGCAGGCGATCGCGCAGGCAGAGCTCGCGGCGGCCGGGAGGACGATCGACACGTTTCGACTCGAGGTCGGCGCCGATGTCTACGAGGTGCAACGCTTCTGCCCTCACGCCGGGTCTGATCTCGCCGGAGGCGAGATCGTCGGCGGAAAGATCGTCTGCCCCGGGCACCGTTGGCACTTCGATCTCGAGACCGGTGCCTGCGACGAGTCGGACTACAGCATCGTGTGCAGAAAGCTCCCCCCCGCCTGAGGCAATCTCATCCGGGGGGCGACCATCGGACCGGGTGCTCGTTGTAGGTCGCGAGCGGGCGACCATGTCTCGCGTGGTATCGAATCCACCGCAGTGACGACCGGTTAGCCGCTTCTGCGCGAAAAAGCGTTGACACCGAGTCAAAACGCCGTGCAAAGAATCATGTATCTCGCCACGTCGAGAGACCGTGCGCCTGATATGAAGGCCTGCGGAATCTCGCGCACGGCGCGTAAGAGATCTCCAGTTGGAACGCTCGATGAAAAGAGCTGCGCGCCTTTTGTGTGCCCAGAAAACGCCGCAAGGACGCGCGGGCGCGCGACTCGGTGCCGTCCTGTCGATTGTCCTGGCTTCGGGCGGATTCGAGGCGGCAGCTGCTTACGATGCAGAGATGGTATGGGGACGCGTCGGAGCGGCGACCCAGTACAAGACCTACATTCGATTCGTGCAGGGCGTCGGACCGGCACCGACCCAGCCTACGCGGGTCATCTCGACCTCCGCGAGCGCACTGCCGGAGACGGCGGACGGCCGTGCGTACTTCGCGGTACGCGACCTCCCACTCGGACCGACCGCCGTGTTCTCGGTTGCGGCCGTAGCTGATGGCGAAGAAAGCCTACGCTCGAACGAGATGCGGCTGACCTACGAGCAAGTCGCGAACTACATCGATAGCGACGGGGATGGTCTCCTCGACTCCGAAGAAGACACGGACCTGGACCTGGTCGTCGATCCCGGCGAAACCGATTCGCGCAAGGCCGACACCGACGGCGACGGCCTAACGGATCGCGACGAGCGCGTGCGCACGGGGACGGACCCGACACGCAGGGACTCCGACGGCGACGGAACCTCTGACGGATCCGACGCTTGCAACGACATCGATCGGGACGGTTTCGGGTCTTCGCCGAGCGGTACTTCGAGCTGTCGGTACGACAACTGCCCCTACGTCGCGAACCCGTATCAAGCCGACGCAGACTTCGACAGCACCGGCGACGCTTGCGATCCGTGCACGAACGTCGGTGGATTTCAGGACGCGCCCCAGGGCGCCGCGCGAATCACGCTCCGTCGCGTGCTCCGTGACACGGCGCCGGGCGATGATCTGCTCAAGTTCCGCGGGTCGTTCTCGCTGCCGACGAATATTTCCTTCGCTACGCTCGATCCTCTGACCGAAGGCAAACGAATCGTCGTCGAAGGCGCGGATGGATCGATCATCGTCGACGCGGAGCTCCCGCCCGGTGAGCTCGGCGACGGCCCCGATCGCAGCGGTTGGCGTGCGAGTCGCACGGCCTTCAAGTACGTCGATCGGAGCGACGAGCCGATCAGCGGCATCATCAAGGTCGTCATCAAGGACTTGGGCCGTCGCATGCCGCGTGGAGTGCTCGTCAAAGTGAACGGCGTGAAAGGGACCTACCGCGTGACGCAGGCGGCCCTTCCCGTTCGAGTTGCGATCGTTCTCGGGGACAGTGGAGCGTCGCGTGCCGGCGCCTGTGGCGAGGCCACATTCACCGCCGCGCGCTGTGCCACGAGCGGCGGTCGCCGCATTGTCACCTGCCGCTGAGCCGGCTGATTCTCACGGGCAGCGACCTCGCCCTAGCGACTGCCTCAGCCTGAGGCGGCCGACTGCCTCGAGCCGAGGCAGTCCAAACGCATGTGCGTTCCGGCGCAGCCGGACCCGCAGCTGGTCACCAACTTGCACCGAAGCAGCGTGCCATCGGCCGAAAGGCTGCGCGTGCCCAGCGGAGTGCTTTGCGGTCGGCCATTCCGGCCCTTGCGGGCTCGCCAGGCCGCGTTGTGCCCGATTGACCGTTGGATAGAGCTATGCGTGATATAGGCTCTGCGGCCGGGGCGGAAGGGCGAGCGTGGAAGAGTCCACGGCGAGCACGATAAATATGCGTCGACGGCCCGAAAATTGCGCGAGAATCGAGCGGGGGCAGTTGGCCTCGTACCGAACACGGGTCGCTTCCTTCGACGGCCTCGCGCGCGCGGAGAAATCGCCCGATACGAGGGTGGGAGGAGCTCGATGAAGCAACCAATGGCGAGGCTTGCGGGTGCGGTGGTGAGCGTCTGTGTGGCCGCTCTGAGTGCGGCTTGCGGACCCCACGCAAACTACGCGCCTTACGACACGGTTCCGACAATGGCCGCCGAGCGCTACGACGTCGGACAGCTACCGGAGTATCGGCTGCAGGTCGGGGACCAGCTCACGATCAAGTTCTATCGAAATCCCGAGCTCGACCAAGACGTCGTGATCCGCCCCGATGGGAAGATTTCGCTGCCCTTCATCGACGAGGTTCAGTGCGCGGGCATGACCCCGTCCGAGCTCGATAAAGACATCACGCGTCGCTACGTCGGCGAGCTCGCGATCCCCGACATCACGGTCATCGTCGCCGGGCTCGGCGGCCACCGCGTCTACGTCGACGGCATGGTCGAATCGCCCGGCATGATCGAGCTCGCGGGCGGCATGACGATGCTCGCGTCGATCGCGTCGGCGGGCGGCTTCCGCGACGAGGCGATCCGCCAGCAGGTGATCCTCATTCGACGCGACGCCTCGGGTAAGCCGGTCGGACACGCCGTCGATCTGAGGAAGGTGGAGTACGGGCAGATGTCGGAGAACGACGTGCTGCTCCAGCCCTTCGACATCGTCTACGTCCCGAGGTCGAAGATCGCCAACGCCAACCTCTGGGTGCAGCAGTACGTCCGCGACATGCTGCCGATTCATCCCGGTATCTCGATCCCGACCCGCGGGTTCTGAACGCGATGAGCACGCAACGACTGCCTGCCCCTCACGGCGACGATCTCGAGGGATCGAGTTCGGCTATTCCTTGGTCGGATATCGTCTCCGCGCTTTGGCACCACCGGCGGACGGTGGTGTCGATCTTCACGGTCGGCTTCACGCTGTCGATGCTTTGGGGGTGGGCGTCCCCCCCGGAATACCGCGCGAAAGCGTTGTTGCTGGTGAAAGATCAGCGTGCCCAGATGACGGTTTCGCCCGACGCACGCTCGCACAACTTCGTGGACTCCGAGCGCGAAGACGAAGTCAATTCGTTGATGACGCTGGCGTTTCAACCGGTCGTGATCCTCGCTGCGGTGGACGCTGCGACGAAAACTTCGGGCGATGGGGCCACCGGCGAAAAAACCTTCGTCGTCTGGGCTCAAGACTGGGTCGTCGGGCTCAAGTACCAAGTGCTAGGTATTCCGGACGAGTTGTACCGCTTGCTTCACGGAATTCCGCCGCCTACCGCCGACGAACAGCGGGTCGCACGAGTCCGCAGGGATCTCGAGTTCCTTCCCGTCCCCGAATCGAACTTGGTCGAGATCGCGTATCAAAGTCGCAGCCCGCAGTGGGCGGCGCGACTCGTCAACACGCTCACCTCGCAGCTGATCACAACTTACACGCGCCTCTACGAGAGCACAGACGCGTACAAGTTTTACCAAGACCAGCGAAACCTCTTGGCGGAAACCTTGTCCAAGGCGGAAGGCGAGCTCGTGAGGTTCCGCGAAAACGTAGGCCCCGAGTTGTTGGCTTCCGACATGGCGGACTTGCACGCACGCGTCGCCGACCTCGAGCGTGAGCTCATCGACACCTCCGCACGGAAAGCGGAGATCGAATCTCAGCTGAACGCTCCTCCGCAGGCGATCGTCGCGGATGCCCACTCGCAAGACACGGAAGCCGGAACGGTCGGCAACCCCGCGATCGGCAGCCTGAAGGGGCGGCTCGTCGAGCTCCAGATCCAGCGAAGCGAGCTGCTCTCGCGCTATACACCGAAGAGCGCGGCGATCCGCGACATCGATCGACAGATCGCCGACGCGAAGCGTCTGCTCGAGCAAGAGCGCGGATCATCCGTCGAGATGCACCGCCTCACGGCGCGCGCCAAGCTTGACGCAAACGACGGCAGGGTCGCGGCCATCACCGATCAGCTATCCAAGTATCGCGCGACGATCACGAAGCTCGAGCACGTGCTCCCGGAGTGGAATCGTCTCCAGAACGACGTGCAGACGCAGAAGGAAGCCTACCTCAACTATCTCCGGAAAGAGGAAGAAGCGCGCATCTCGAGCGCTCTCGACGAGTCGCAGATCGTCAACATCGCGATCGCCGAGCGTGCTGCGGTGCCGACCGAGCCGGAGAGCGGACAGCTGCGCCGAAGAGTTCTGTTCGGGACCTTCCTCAGCGGGTTGCTCGCGGTCGGTCTCGCGTTGCTCCGCGACTGGATGGATCCGTCCGTCAAGACGGCCGCGCAGGCGGAACGGCTCGCGGGACTGCCGGTGCTAGGAGAGCTGCAAGCCTGACGTCGATGTACTGGCGCCACTTCAATCTGACCGCCGAGCCGTTCTCGCTGACGCCGGACCCCTCGTTCCTCTACCTGAGCCCGGTGCACGCCGAAGCGTTCGCGGCGATGACGATGGGGCTTCGCGAGCGGCGCGGTCTCATCACCATGATCGGCGAAGTCGGGACCGGTAAGACGACGCTCGTTTACTCTCTCTTGAGCGGGCTCGGGCCGGAGATTCACACGGCTTACATCTCGAACGCCAGACTTTCGTTCGACGGGATCCTGCGGCTCGCACTCCGCGATTTCGGCGTCCCCTGCGAGAGCACACACAACGCCGAGCTTCTCGATGCCTTCAACAAATTCTTGCTCGACTGTGCGACGCAGGGCACGACCGCGGCGCTCGTCATCGACGAAGCGCAGAATCTTTCACACGAGACGTTCGAGGACCTGCGGTTGCTCTCGAACTTCGAGACCTACACACACAAACTCCTACAGATCGTATTGGTCGGCCAGCCCGAGCTCGACACGAAGCTTCGCGATCCGACACTGCGCCAAGTTGCGGAACGCGTCGCCGTGCGCTGCGTGGTGAATCCGCTGACGCGCTCTCAATCGCGACAGTATCTCGAGCACCGACTTGCCGCCGTGAATGGATCTCCGGACCTGTTTACGAGCTCGGCTCTGCAGCTCCTCATCGCGCGCTCGCGCGGGATTCCGCGAAGTCTCAACATCCTGGCGCACAATGCGATGCTGTTCGCATACGGCGAGGAAAGCCCTCGCGTGGTGCGTCGCTTCGTAGCCGCCGCCGTGCAAGAGAAAGACGGCCGGTCTTTGATTCGACTTTGGCGTCGCCCGAAGGCCGGCGTCGGCCTGCCGAAGACCCCACGACTGCACCGAGAGGGCCGATCGCTTTGGGCGCTCGGCGCCGCCGCGTTTGTCGGGCTCGCGATCGGCTTCGCGCTCGCGGGCACGAGCTGGGTCTCCGACCCCGCGGAAGATTCGCAAGCAAGCGCCAAAACGGTCGCGGAAGAACCTACCCGAGAACCGACCGAGGAAGCGTCGGTCGCAGCGGAATCCGTACCGGAGACCGAAGCGAGCGCCGTCGCTCGGCCGAGGATCGCCGGAGATCCGATGCCGCCTGCGGCGAACGCTCCTTTCGATGATGTAGAGCCTGAGCCTCTCGCGACAAACGACTCGAACGACGGTGGAGCGATCCAGCCGTTGGTCGAAGCGCCGACACAGGAAATCGTCACCGCCGAGCCGCCGGCTCTCGTCGCTTCACCGATTCCCGAGCCGAGCATCGTAGCTCCTGACGCAAGAGACCCGGCCGTCGCGCCCGCGATTGCACCTGTCGCCGTGGCGCCAGCGCCTCTCGTCCCGGCTGCCGCGGCCCCCGCTCCCGTCGTAGCGGCGGTCGTCGTCGCTCCTGTTCCTGTTCCTACTCTTGCGCCAGCGCCTGCCCCAATTGCAGTCCGTGCAAGGCCGGCGGCGGCGGCACCGCCGCCGAGAACAAGGGTGCCGGTAGCACCACCTGCTGCGCCGTTAGCGGTGATCGCGCCGGTAGCACCTGTGCCCGCAGTGGGGCCGGCGAAAGCTCCCAAAGTCGCATTGCCGCCCGCCCCCGCGCCGAGCGTCCGCGTAGCAGCTCGCGCGCCCGATACGACGGCGACGGCAGCACCCGCAGCACCTGCACCGGAAACCGGCACGGTGGTTACCGTACCGGCCGGCAGCTCTTTGTCGGATCTGATGCTCTCGGTCTACGGGCAGTACAATTCCCAAATGATGGACGACGTGCAGGCGGTAAATCCTCAGGTCACGGACCCCGACTTCATCGTGGCGGGTGACCGGCTGCGCTTTCCGGAGAAAGCCACAGGGCCGAGCGAGAGCGCCGGCAGAGAGGCGCGATGAGCAACTACTTCCGAAGCTTGAAGCGCCTCGACGCCGAGAACGCCAAAGAGCGAGCACAACCGGCCGCGCCGGCCATCGTGCGCGTCGAAGCGGCCGAGCCGGCGCCGATCGATGTTGCGCCGCTGCCGATGAGGGTCACGTTGCCGCCACCGCCTCCTCCTCAGCCCGCCCCCCTGCCCCAGACGATCGCCGCGCGACCGATCGTCCAGGATGAGAGACTCGTCGGTGGCTACGCTGCGCTCTTCGACAATCTTCGTGTGCTCGGCAACGGGGTGCCGCTTGGCGCCATCGTGCTCGCCGGTGCATCCGACGGCGAGAGCTGCCGACGCGTCGCTGACGGGTTGGCGAACGAGGTCATTCGCAATCGAATGACCGCCGCGATCGCCGAGTTGTCGCGTGCACAGACGCGACCCACGCTCCGCATGCGAATGACTTCGAGCAGCCCGTCGACAAACGACCCGCGAGCCGCGTCCGGCAAGGTTCAGTTGGATCTTCGCAGCGGGTCGCTGCCTAGCGACCTCGTGGCATGGCTGGCTGAGGCGCGCGCGCGCCATGATGTCGTGATCGTCGAGGCGCCGCCGCTCGGTCTTTCCGTCGACGCTGCCGTCGTCGCGCGCGCATGCGACGGGCTGGTCCTGGTCGTCGAGCCGCGAGCCACTGCGTCCGCCGCGCTGCTCGCTTCCGTCGAGCGAGCCGAAGCGGTCGGGTGTCGCATTCTCGGCATCGTGACTCAGGGTGCAAGCGAGAAGCTGCCGAAGTGGCTTCGCCAGATCGTCAACCGAACGTCGCCCTCTTAAGCGTCCACACTCCATGGCAGCACGTCGCGAGAGCATCATCCCCATTCTCAAGGTCACGGACCTCGTCGTCCTGACCGGCGCGTTCATCACAGCACTCGGCCTCGCTCTGAGCGGCACCAATCCGGTCGAGTGGCCGTTCGTTTTCCAGATCCGGATCAGCGTTCAGAACGCTCTCTTCTTCTCCGCATATCTCGGTGCCTGGCACCTGATCCTCAGCAGCGTGGGGCTTTACCGCTCCTACCGCCTCGCGCCCGCGTCTCGCGAAGTCGGACGCATAGGAGTCGCCGTCGTCCTCGGCGGCGCTCCTGTCTATCCCATCGGCAAGCTGGTCGGCTTCAGCTACGCGACGACCAGCTTCTTGATCGCGTTCATGGCGCTCGCGTTTCTCGGACTGACGTTCGAGCGACGCGGTTTGCGGTTGCTCGCACGCGTGCTGCGGCGCCGCGGGATGAATCTCAAGAACGCGCTCATCGTAGGCGACCGGATGGCGGCGTCGCGTTTCGCCTCCGATCTCGCCGAGCGCGGCGACTTGGGCTACCGCATCCTCGAGATCCTGGAGATGAGCAGCAACCGGGAGGCGGGGGGTATCGACGTCGTGAAACGGCGCGTGGATGCGCTCGCGCACGGCGAGGGCCTGGACGAAGTTTTCGTCGTTCTTCCGATCACGGAGAACGAGACGTCCGTGCGAGATCTCGTCGCGTTTTGTGAGGAGGAAGGCATTACCGTGCGCGTGCTCGCGCACATCGCGAACCTGGCCTACGCGCGCCTCGTGGTGGACGAGGTGGCCGGTCGGCCCGTGCTCTCGGTCGTAAGCGGGCCACGAGACTCCCTCCAACTCGGCCTCAAGAGAGCCATGGATGTGGGTGGTGCGCTCGCTGGGCTGTTTGCCCTTTCGCCGTTCCTGCTGGCGGTGGCGATCGCGATCAAGATCGACTCCCGCGGCCCGGTGGTATTCATTCAAGAACGCATCGGGCTCAACCGGCGCCGATTCAAAACCTATAAGTTCAGAACGATGCTCGAAGGTGCCGAAAAAGTTCAGGGTCGACTCGAACACCTCAACGAAGCTCGGGGGCCGGTTTTCAAGATCAAAGAGGACCCTCGCATCACCCGCGTGGGCCGCTGGCTGCGGCAGAAAAGCGTCGACGAGCTGCCCCAGCTCTGGAATGTGCTGAAGGGCGACATGAGCCTCGTCGGGCCCCGGCCTCTCCCGGTACGCGACGTCGAGAAGATGGACGTGCGCTGGCACAAGCGGCGATTCGCCGTGAAACCAGGTATTACTTGTCTATGGCAAGCAAGCTCTCGAGAGCCGAACTTCGACGAGTGGATCAAGTCGGACATGGAATACATCGACCGATGGTCGCTCAAGCTCGATGTCCTGATTCTGCTCCGTACGATACCCGCGGTGCTGACCGGTACGGGTGCCCACTGACGGCGGAGAGCTGCCGCGTGTTCCTCTGAGGTCGGCGGAGACCCGTGCTCAATCGCATCTACACGCTCGCGCTGAGTGTCGTATGGCTCGGAGCGCTTCGGGCGGTCGGCACCTTGATGCTCGACCGACACTGGGCGGCGGGCCTCGAGCGACTGACGCTCGGTGCCGTGGAGGAGGCCGCGCTCTCTCCGTCCATGTGGGGTTGGTCGGCGCTCGCAGCGATTGCCGCCTTGGCGGGAGCCGCCCTCTTGGACCGCCTGGTCACGCCATGGATCCGCTCGCCGGAGCGCCGAAACGCCGCGGCCGGCATCACACTCATCACGATTTTCTGGCTCGTGCTTGCGATCTTCGAGACGCTACAACGCACGTCCGGGCGTGACGTCATCACCTCGCGCTTCGATCTGACGCAAGCCCACGGATTCATCCTCGCGGCAGCGTTCGTCGGCGCGTGTGCATCGTTCGGGGCATTGCGTTGCCTCGCGCGGATGAGAGGCGGTCGCGCCGGCCTGGCCACCGTGGCGATTCTCCTCGGCTGGTTCCTGCTCGCGAAAGGAGTCGGCGCGGCCGGCCGGAGGCCGGAGCCCGGCGTCGACACGCCAAAGCCGAACGTGCTGCTCATCACGATCGACACGCTACGCGCTGACCACTTGTCGGCCTACGGCTATTCGCGAAAAACTTCTCCACGCATCGACAGCATTGCTGCGCGTGGAATCCTCTACGAGAACGCGATCGCGCAAGCGCCCAATACGCACCCGTCGACCGCAGCCATCGTGACGTCGAGGTATCCGAGCGATCTCGGCGGGAATCCGTTCAAGTACATCCCCTACTCCGCCGCCACGCTCGCCGAAGCGTTTCGCAACGCCGGATACCGCACGTCGGCCGTCGTCAGCAATGTATGGCTCCGAACCAGCATGGGCTTCGATCAAGGATTCGAGGGCTTTGACGACGAGAGCGCGATGAGCGAGTTTTACGCGGACGGCGAGCGTGTGGCGTGGAAGAACGCCGCCGACGTCAGCGACGCTGCGCTTTCCTGGCTCGAGTCGCGCCCGGACGGGCCGTTTTTCCTCTGGGTTCACTATTTGGATCCTCATCATCCCTACGAGCCGCCGCCCGAGTACCGCGAAGCATTTTCCACGTCGTACAGCGCGAATGCAGAATTTATCCGAGGCCTGGCTGCGAAGCCCACAGGCGAGCAGACTCGGATGCTCACTTACATGGGACGAGGCAAGATCCCCGTCACCGATGAGCAGTTCGCCGCGATCGTGGACCAGTACGACGGCGAGATCGCATACGCCGATGCGCAGATCGGGCGCCTGCTCGATTTTCTCGCGTCGCGCTCTCTAGCCGATCACACCATTGTCGCGGTCACCGCCGACCATGGAGAGGAATTTCGCGACCACGGCGGCTGGGGCCACTCACACACGCTGCATCGCGAGCTGCTCCACGTGCCCCTCATCGTGGCGTATCCGGGTGCGCCTGCCGGTAAGCGCGTCGAGTCTACGGCGCGACTGATCGATCTCGCACCTACGCTGCTCGCTCGAGCCGGGCTTCCCGTGCCTGCGAGCATGAGAGGTGTCGATCTTTTGGCTGCGAGCGGCGACCGCCCCGCCGTGAGCATGTTGACGCGAAAAAACGAGATCTCGGTCGAGCTCGGAAAGCACAAGCTCGTGTCGGATCTGGCGCGAACTCGGCCCCGCCTCTATGAGCTCGGCGAGGACCGTGAAGAGCATATCGATCGTGCCACGAGCGATCCCGAGCGGGTCGCGGCGCTCTACGCGATCCTCGACCGTGAGCTCGGCGGCACGGTCGCAGTAGAGCAAACCCACGACACGGCGAGCCAGCTCGACGATTCGACGCGCAAGCAGCTGAAAGCGCTCGGATACCTCGATTAGATGCCAACGCGCGTTTGGCTCTTCCCCATCCTGGGGTTTTTGCTTCTCTACACGTCCAGAGCCGACTTCTTCGCCCTGCTCGTGCTCGACCTCGCCTGCGCCACGTTCATCGACGGGGACTGGTGGATTGCCGGCACTTGGGTTCACCCGAGCGACTTCATCCTCGCCGCGTTCGGATTTCTGTTCATCTCCGGAAGGTGGCCCGAAGGCGGGATGCGGCTCCGCGACGTGCCCCTGCTTCGATTGTGGGTGCTTCTCGGCGTATGCCTATCGTTCTCGTATCTTGCGTTGCCCTACAACGCGGAACGACTGACCGACCCGACGCGCATCCTGTACCAGCTCTATCGCTACTGCTGGAAGCCCATCATCTACTACCCGTTGACCGTGCTGATCATCGGGAGGGACTTGGACCGCGCGCGCAAGCTCATGGTCGCCGTCCTCGCGCTCGGATGCCTCACGGCTTTCACGACCCTCGCGACCTACTTGAGCGGCGGAGGAGCCAGCGAGCTGATCGAGGGAAAGAACCGCTTCGCCGGCTCGCTCGTCGCTCCGACGACAGCTTGCCTCGCGCTGCTGTTGGCTGCCCCTGCCGGCCGAACTCGAGCCCTCCTCACCGTCGGCCTCGGCGTGCTTGGTATCGGTCTTGTGACTGCCGGCTCGCGCGGTGCGCTCGTGGCGGCCGGGGTGGCGGCGATCGTCCTCGTAACGTCGCTCGCACGCTTTTCCGGTGGCCGTAGAAAGATCGCCCGCCTGTTCGGATGGGCGTCGGCTGCTGCGCTGATCGCGGTCTTGCTGGTTCCCGACCTCGGACGATTTGCGGGCACGCAACAGCTGGCCGAGTTGAGCGAAGGCATGCAAGTGAACACGCTCACGTGGCGCATACAGCTACGCTGGCCGTACTTTTGGCAAAAGGCAGTCGAGCATCCGTGGATCGGCATCGGTACGGACCGGGATGAGACCTTGGCCGACGAAGCGAACACGCCTCACAACGGCTATCTTTCGCTCGCGCTGCTTCACGGACTTCCGGTCGCGCTCTTGACCATCCTCTTCGGTCTGCGCTCTGCGATACATGCCTGGAGCAACTTCCTCCATCGGGGCGAGGCCGGCGCGCGACTTCTGGCCCTCGGCGCGAGTGCAGCGATCATCGGAATCATGACGCACAACATCGTCGAGAGCACGCTGACTCACGTCTACGTCGGGAAGCTCTTCTGGGTCTTGTTGGGGGTGGCCGCGGTCTCGTCGCTGCTCGGCAAGCCTTCGCCGGCTCCCGGTGCTCGAGTCGGGCGGACAGCGCAGACCACGCGACGGCGGTACGCCGGTAGAATACCGGTGCGCCCGATCGTTCCTTCGTCGGGCCACACGCCGTAACACGGCAACGAGGATCGCGAGCAATCGAACCGTAGCGTCTTCGGGGGAACGTGATGCGATCCGCTGCACTGTTTTTTGTTGTCGCCTTGATCGTCCGTGTCGGATTCGAAATCACGACGGGCTCGTTCGATCGACCTCTCATAGGCGACGAGATCGAGTTCTCGGAGATCGCGACGAACATCGCGGACGGGCGCGGATTTACCCGAAACGGAACGGATCCGACCGCCCAACGTCTGCCGGGATACCCGACTCTGCTCGCCGTCGTGTCGCTCGTGGCGGGACCTTCCGTCGTTGCACAACGGCTTGCCAACGTCGTGTTGAGCTCCCTGTTGGTCGCTTGCGTCGGCCAGCTGGGTCGGACGCTCTTTGGGCCGGTGGTGGGGCTCATCGCCGGCTTGCTCGCCGTCTTCCACCTCCCGTTCATCGAGAACGCCGGCTACGTGATGTCGGACACGGCGTTCACCTTGCTCTGCGCACTCGTGCTGCTCGCCGCCGGCGACGGTCGAGAAGACTGGAACGTTCGGCGAGCGGCTCGATTCGGTGCGTGGATCGGATTCGCTGCCTTGTTCCGCGCGGAGATCCTGTTGTTCGCTGCACTGAGCCTCGTGTACGTGACCGCGTCCGCGTCCACCTCTCGCCAAAGAGTCCGCCTGGTCGCCGCGTTCGTGGCTCCGATGATGCTGATCGTCGGTCCATGGCTCATTCGCAACTACTCTCAGTTCGGCAGGATTCAGATGGCGACCGTCGGGCACGTGCTGGTCGGCATCTACAACGACACGATGTTCACGACGGACCACGAGATGGGTGGATGGGATCCGGAACCTCGCGAGCTTCGCAACGCGCACGCGCGGCGGATCGAAGACCGAACGCCGGGGTTCACCTATCTGCCGGAGCCCGAGTGGGACCATGAGCTTACGCGACGTGCGCTGGTTTCCGTGCGCAAGCATGCAGAACTTCTGCCGAGGATGACCCTCTACAAGCTTCATGCGCTGACCTTCGACGCGGGCAAAATCCGCACGCTTTGCAGAGCACCGCTGGTCTACTTCTTCGTATTCGGTGCGTTGGTCGCGATCGCGAACGGGCAGACACGACGGGTCGCCTTCCTACTGATCTTCGTGCTCTACACGGTCCTTGTGACGATTTTGCTGTACGCGAATGCGCGTTTGCGGATGAGCATGGACGTTCCTTTTCTGTTGCTCGCTGCCTTCGGGCTCTGGGAGCATGGGCGCTTGTTCTCGCGCTTGCGGTCCGAGCGGGTGCATACGTGACGTCGCGATGAGAATTGGCGTCATCGCTCCCGAATTTCCACCTAGGCGTGGAGGCATGGAACGGCTGGCTTACGGCTTGGCGAACGCGCTTGGCGCGATGGACGATGTCGTCGTCTACACGCCGGCGGGAAGTGAAGTCGCTTCGGAAGGCGCATTCAAAGAACAACGACTTCTCGTGGGCTCGCTCGGACGGGACCTCGACCGGCTTCGGAGCGAAGGCGTGGACGCCTGGCTCGCGCTGAACGGCGGTCTCATCCCCTTGCTCGTGCTGCTCGAGTCACCGCGCTTCGTATATCTTCACGGAAACGATTTCCTCGCTCCCTGGCTCGGTTACGGTAGCCCTTGGCTCGAGCCGATCCGCGCTCCGTTCATGGGGGGATTGCGGCAAGCCGTGCGAAGGAGCGCGCTGCGACGTTCCGCCGAGCGTGTACACCACTACTTTACGAACAGCGGCCAGACGGCATCCCTGGCGTGCTCCCGCTTGGGCCTCGACGCCGATCGCGTGACGATCTGCCCCCCGGGGGTAGACGACGCATTCTTCCAGGCAGCGACCACTCACGGCCCGCGGCCGCTCCACGTGCTGACCGTCACGCGGCTCACGCGACACAGTCGCCGAAAAAACGTAGACGGCGTGCTCCGTGGCTTGGCGTCGTTGCGCGGTGAAATCGAGTTTTCATACTCGGTCGTCGGAGACGGCGACGATCGCGCGCGCCTCGCCGATCTCGCCGAGGAGCTCGCCATAGCGCCACACGTGCAGTTCTGCGGAACGCTCGACGATCGAGCGCTGCGCGCCAAGTATGCCGACGCGGACGTGTTCATCCTCGCGTCCAAGGCCAGCGACGCAGACGTAGAAGGTTTCGGAATCGCCTACGTCGAAGCGAACGCCGCCGGCGTTCCGACGATCGCGAGTCGTGCCGGCGGCGCAATTGACGCGGTCGTCGACGGAGTCAGCGGAATTCTCCTCGACGACTCCTCTCCGCTAGCGATCGCCAACGGGATTCGTCGCTTCGTCAGAGAGCGCGCGAGCTTTTCGGAAGCCGCGATTCACGAATGGGCGGGTCGTCACCGCTGGCCGGACATCGCGCGCCGCATGCGAGACGAGATCGCCGCCCGCATCAGCGTCGAAGCGAACGCCTGAGTAGAGACACGGAACGGGAGTGCGGGTCGCTCGGTTCGCCGCGTAGCGGCTCCGAGCGACCCGCTATCTCGCCGCTACTGCGCTCGGATCGGGAGCTGCGCCAGCGCGTTGACGCCGTTTCCCGAGCTCCAGATACCGGCGTTCGCAAAGCGAATCGCGTACCGGCTGTCCGATCGTAGCGTGCTCGCCGAGTCCGGCAGCCAAAGCGACAGCGTATACGTGCCCGCAGGGAGATCGGCGGGCACTTGAACGGTTTCCTTCACGGTCGTGGTCGCGCCTGGCGCCCACGATCGCGGATTCGTCTTCAGCGCGATGTCTCGTCGCGTCGTTCCGTTGGATAGTGTGGCGTATACGGTTCTCGGGTTGATCAGGCGCGCGAAACCGTCGTTCTTCACGCGGAACGTGAGCGAGAAAGAATCGCCTCGTGAGATGTCATCAGGAAGCGTCGCGTCTACGAGCACGAATCGATAACCGAGCCGCCTCTTGAGCGTGTCCCAGCAGCCCTGGCTCTTCCACTTGTCGATCACTTGGCGAGCGCCGGAGAAGTTCACGCCATCGTTCATCGCGTTCCAGTGAAAACGCGCTGCTTCGGCGAGCGCAACGGAGCAATTCGACCGCGACGCGGAGCCTGACGGCGCTCCGCAAGCCTCGCCGCTGGTGAACGTGTAGTTCGACTGCTTCTCGACGAAAACTTTGTCGTTATCGATGTCGTTCGAGAGGTAGGTCCCGCGGTCGACGTTATCGTAGAGAAAGCAGTCGTTGTGGTGTGCGGTACGCGCGATGTTGGTCGTTCCGAACGCGTTCGAAGACGTCACGCTGGCTCCGTTGTACATCGCCCGAATGTGCTTCGGGTAGCGGAACGCCACCATACGGTTCGAAGGCACTGCCGAGAGCAGCGCGTTCGAGAGCTCTTTCACGTTGCTCTTGCCCGGCTCGGAGTTCCAGGCGACGTCTACGGTACTGCCGTGCCACTCACCCCATCGTCCGACGAAGCCGGCTTCGACCCACGCGATCACGTCGCCGTAGTCCTCGAAGACGGGGGCGAGCTGATTGATGTGCGCGAGCATCCGGGCCTTCGTCGCGTCCGTCCCGGTGTCCGTGTACGTGAAGCGAAAGACGAGCTTCACGCCGTCGCTGCGTGCGGCGCCGAGGTTCGAGCGCATTCTGCTGATCAGCGTCGAGGGGAGCGCGTTGACGCCCTTGTAGGCTTCCAAGCTGATTCGGTCGTACGCGATCGTGCTGCCGAACTCGGTGCGGTGCTTCGCGAAATCCTCGCCCGCCTCGTCGATGTGCGTGACGCCGGTGCGATAGGTTCCGCGCTCGGGGTTGAGCAGGTCGTTCGGATCTTCGTTGAATTTCACGGTACGCGTGCCGGGGACGGGATCAGGATCGGGGTCAGGATCCGGGTCGGGATCGACTGGAGCCCCTTCCGGAAGCGGGAGCACCTCTCGGAGAACAGGCGGGGGAAGCTGCGCTAGAGCCGACGCCTGGAGCGCGACGACGACGAGCAAGGCGAGAGCGGGGATTCGGATCTGCTCGAGGAATCTCATCTGGTTTTCACCTCGGTTGTCATGCTGGATCGGCCTCTACGGCGTAGCGCGGGTTCACCGAAACCTGTAGCGTATGGCGATCGCGAGGGTCGGCAACAGGCGAGCCCGGCTCCTTGGCCCGTACCCACACTGGAGAGCAAACCCCGTTCCCACAAAGCGATTCATATGGCAACGGTTCACGGCGAACAGCAATCCCCACGCGTGAAGGGGCGTTCACCCAGGGCCGAAACCACCTTATTTCCAAGCACATACCTATCAAATCCGAACGAAGTTATGCACATTGCTGCACGAGCTTCGACGGGCCCGCCCGGCGATGATGCGGGGGTGAGAGCTGCGACCTCCGCCCCACCCGGGCTTCATCCGTGACGACCGTCGAACCGACGTCGCGGGTCGGCTTTGCTATGCCGCACGCAGGATCGTCATCGCTACGCCTTGGCGGGTGCGGCGCAGCGAAGCCGGAACGCTGGCAAGACCGTTAGGCAGCGCCATGCGAGGGCTGAAGGTCGCTCACTTCATTCACAGCTTGGAGCTCGGCGGGGCTCAGCAAGTCGTCCGTACGCTCGCGGGCTCGGCTCGACCCGGCGGCCCGAAGCACCGAGTCTACGCGGGAGGCGGCGGCGTCTTTCACGACGAGCTCGTGCGCACGGGGACCGACGTTCGCGTCATCGCGCGGAGACTCCCGAAGTTCGACCCGGTCTGGTTGCTACGACTCGGCGCGGAGCTGCGGCGAGACCCGGTCGATCTCGTTCATGCCCACCTTTTCGGTGACAGTCTTCACGGCACGATCGCGGCTCGGCTCGCGAACCGACCGCCGGTCGTCATCACGCTCCACAACTCGATCGACGATTTTACGCGGATCCAGCGGGCCGGATACGCGTGGATGCTCCCGCGCGCCGCCAGGGTGGTCGCTTGCTCAGAGGCAGCCGGACGGACGTTCCGGGAGTGTTTCGGGGATCGCGTGCCGGTGATCGACGTCATCCCGAACGGCATCGTGCCCTCGCCGCCCACTGCCGACCTTGCGCGTGCCACGGCCGACGCCCGTGCGGTGCTGGGCGTACCCGCCGACGCCCAGCTCGTCGGCGCGATCGGGCGCCTCGTCCCCCAGAAAGGCTTTTCCTACCTGTTATCGGCTTTCCGCATCGTCGCTGACCGCGTCGGCGACCGTGCGAGGCTCGTCATCGTCGGATCCGGACCGGACCTCGGCGCTCTTCAAGCGCAAGTCGTGGCGCTCGGCCTCGAGCGCCGCGTTCTGCTCGCAGGTTTTCGCAGTGACGTGCGGGAGATCATGCCGGCCTTCGACGTAGTCGCGTTCAGCTCCCTCTACGAGGGTCTCCCCGTAGCGTTGCTCGAAGCGATGGCGGCGGGTGTAGCGGTCGTCGCGACTTCGGTTCCAGGACTCGCAGAGGTGCTGATCGATCGACAGACCGCGTTGATGGCACCGGCGCGCTCACCGGAAGCGCTGGCAGACGCTCTGTGTTACGCCTTGCGTGAACCCGAAGTGCGTCGTGGTCTCGGAGCGAGCGGGCGCGAGCTTTTCGGTCGCTGCTATACGGCCGATCGAATGGTTGAGCGATATGAGGCGGTATACGGTGAAGTGATGGCCCGAAGCCGGTCCGGAGACTGAGGACAAGATGAAAGTCGCGATTTTGGGGCTCGGATACGTAGGAACGGTTTCCGCCGCGTGCCTCGCTGCGCGAGGTCACCGCGTGATCGGTGTCGACGTTGAGCCGAGAAAAGTAGAAGCCATCAACGCCGGACGCGCGCCGGTGATCGAGCCCGGTTTAGACGACTTGATCCGCCGCACCGTCACGAGCGGCGCGCTGACCGCGCAAACCGATCCCGAAGACGCCGTGTTGAACACGGATGTGTCGCTCGTCTGCGTAGGTACGCCGGGAAAGAGCAACGGCGCTCTCGACCTCGGATACCTCTCGCGTGTTTCCGAGCAGATCGGGCGAGCGCTCGGCCGTACGACGGGCCGCCACGTGGTCACTTTCCGAAGCACGATGCTTCCCGGAACCATCGAGACGCAACTCCTCCCGATATTGGAGCGCGCCTCCGGCAAGAAGGGCGGGCAAGACTTCGGTGTCGCGGTGAATCCGGAATTCTTGCGCGAAGGGTCTTCGCTCCGCGACTTCGACGATCCGCCACGGATCGTCGTCGGCGAGATCGACGAATCGAGCGGCCGGGCCGTCATGTCGCTGTACGAGGGCATCGAAGCACCGCGCGTACGTACGAGCATCCGCACGGCCGAGATGGTGAAATATGCAGACAACGCGTTCCATGCGTTGAAGATCGCGTTCGCCAACGAGATCGGCAACGTGAGCAAGCGTTCGGGCATCGATGCACGACAGGTGATGGAGATTTTCTGCCTCGACACGAAGCTCAACCTCTCGGCCACGTACCTCAAGCCCGGCTCGGCCTTCGGAGGAAGCTGCCTGCCGAAGGACGTCCGCGCGCTCGTGCAGCATGCTCGTGAATCCGACCTTCGCACTCCCATTCTTGCCGCGTTGCTCGAAAGCAATGAAGAGCAGAAGCGCATCGCGCTCGAGCTCGTACGCGGCACGGGGAAAAAGAAGATCGGGATCCTCGGCATGAGCTTCAAGCCGGACACCGACGACCTTCGCGAGAGCCCCGCCGTAGAGCTCATCGAGGCGTTGATCGGCAAAGGGTACGACGTCGCAATCTACGACAAGAACGTCTCGCTGGCGCGTCTCATCGGTGCGAATCGCGCCTACATCGAAAAGGAAATCCCTCACGTCTCGCGCCTGCTCCGTCCCGAGATTCGGGACGTGGAAGCGCACGCGGAAGTGATCGTCGTCACGACGCGTGATCCCGACTTCCTGGTGGTCGCCGAACGGCTTCCGCGAGGCAAAGTTCTCGTGGACTTGGTCGGCCTCGTCGCACCTGGCAAGGCACCGACCGGCTACGAAGGCATCTGTTGGTGAGTCCGTCCTCGCGCCCGCGCGACGCTGCTTCGCAGTCGCTCCGCGTGGTGTTGCTCTCGCTCCATTGGGTCGAGTACCTGATCGAGCTCGCCAACGCGCTCGCCCGGAGAGGCCACCGCGTCGGCATCGTGCTCGCGAGAGATCGAGTGCGACAGACGGTTGGCGATCAGCTCGCGCAAGTGCTCGACCCGCGCGTCACTTCCCTCGTAGTCCGCGACCACCCGACGGGGCTACGAGACCCGCGCCAGCTCGTGACGGCCGCGCGAATTCTCGCTTTCGTTCGCCGCATGCGACCCGACGTGCTTCATCTGCAGGACTCCACCAACGGGATCCTGGCGCTCTGTCTGCCAGCATGGCGCAGCCTTCCGCTCGTGCTCACGGTGCACGACGTCACGACCCATCCAGGGAGAGACTCGTCGGGGCCGGGACGGCGGGCCGCCGTGCGCGAGTCGCTGCGCGCGCGCGCCGACGCCGTGGTCGTCCACGGCGAAAGCCTCAAGTCGCGGTACCTCGAGGCCTACGGAATCGACGCTGACCGAGTTCACAGCGTTCCTCACGGTTGTTACGGAATCTTCCGTCACTGGGCCCGTCCTGAAGCTCGCCGCGAGCCTCAGACGATCCTGTTCTTCGGTCGCATCGAGCTCTACAAAGGTCTCGGGCACTTGATCGACGCGTTTCGCATCGTTCGCGATCGCTGTCCGGGGGCGCGCCTCATCGTCGCGGGCGGCGGCGATGATCTCCTTCGTCACCGCGCTGTGCTCGATGCGCTACCGGGTTGCGAGCTGCACGCGGGTTATGTGCCGACGGAGAAAGTCGCCGAGCTGTTTCAGCGTGCGAGTGTTGCCGTCTTGCCCTACATCGAAGGCTCTCAGAGCGGCGTCACCCGCATCGCGTATCCTTTCGGGGTACCCGTCGTCGTAACCGACGTGGGCAGCATTCCCGAATCGGTCGACGCTGGCCGCTCGGGGCTCATCGTCCCGCCCGGTGACACCCGTGCACTTGCCGACGCACTCAGCTCCATCCTGACCGATGCAGGGCTTCGCGAGCGACTCTCGCGAGGCGCGTCCGATATGGCAGCGGGCACGATGTCTTGGGATACCGTCGCCGCGAGGCAAGAAGCGGTACTGCGCGCAGTGAGCGCGCGACCGATCGAGCTTCTCCGGAGTGCGCGATGATTCCTCCGCCGCGCATCGGTGCGCAGGTGCGCCGCGGAGTTGCCGTGACCGGCGGCATCGACGTGCTGCGACAAGTGGTCGAGCTCGCAGGCGGGATCGTGATGGCGCGACTGCTGCGACCGGAGGACTTCGGCATCGTCGCCGTCGTCATGAGCTTTCTCCAGATCTCGCATACGGTCGGAAACCTCGGCATGGGCGCCGCCGTCGTGCAGACGAGAACGCTCGAGCACGATACCGCCGACACCGCGTTCACGGTTTCCACCCTCGTCGCCCTCGGCCTCACGCTCGCGGGCGTGATCGCTGCGCCGCGCGCGGCGTCGTTCTTCCGCATCGACGCGCTCACGGTGGCGATGCCGATTCTCTCGCTGCAAGTATTGCTCGCGGGATTGTCCGCGGTTCCGGTCGCGTTGCTCCGCCGCGACTTGAGGTTCGGCCGCGTTGCCATGGTCGAAGGCTCGGCGACCGTTCTGCACGCGGCCGTCGGGATCGGTATGGCACTCGCCGGCTACGGTTTCTGGAGTCTCGTCTGGGCCCCCGTCGTTACCGGCGTATGGACGGCGGTCGGCGCTCTCCTGGCAAGCGGCTATCGCCCGCGTTTGAGCCTGCCGTCGCGCCGAGTAGAGGGCATGCTCAGATTCGGCGGCGGTCTCACGCTCAAGAACATCTTCGTTTTCATCGGCCGCAACATGGACAACCTGATCGTCGCGCGCATGCTCGGCGAAGCCGCGACAGGGCTCTACACGCGAGCGTTCAATCTGACACGGCTGCCTCAGCTTCGTGTCGTCAACCTCGTCTACCAAGTGAGCTACCCGGCGTTCTGCCGGCTTCGCGACGATGAGCTTCGGTTCCACGACATGTTCGAGCGTGCCTCGCGGCTGATCGCGCTCGCGGTAGCGCCGATCCTACTCGGGCTCGCGGCACTGTCCGAGGATTTCATTCTCGGTGTGCTCGGGCCCCAGTGGTCCGCCATGACCTTGCCGCTGTCGCTTCTGGCCGGCGCCGCTCTCGTCAACAGCCTCCATACCCTCGTCGGTGCCGCGATCGAGGCCTCCGGCCGTGTGAGCGTCGAGGTGTTCACTCAAGGCACGTACGCACTGATGATCGTCGTCGGGACGCTCGTCGGCGCTCATTGGGGCATCGAGGGCGTCAGCTGCGCGGTACTCGTGTCGGCCGTACTCTTCTTCGCCCTCAAGGCGGCGACCGTCCACCTGGCGCTCGGCATGCCCATGCGTCGCTTCATTCGGCCCGTCTTCGGGCCGGTCGTCGCCGCTGGCGTCATGTTCGCCGTCGTTCGAGTATTCCTCGCGGTGGGTGGTACGGAGTTCGCCTCGCTTGCGCCGAGTCATCACGTGACCCGATTGTTCGCGGGCGCCGCGGCCGGCGCTTTGACGTACATCTCCTTGCTGCCGCTCGTGGCAAGCGAGCATGTCAAGCTTCTTCGTCAGCAGATCGCCAGGCTCCGAACCGAATTGCAGACGGCCGCGGCGAGCTCGCACGTCGGAACGGGATGATCGTTGTCTACCACGCCATCCGTCCGTTCGAAGAGTCGCGTCATCGCGGACTGATGGCGGCGTATGGGGCGCGCATCCCCGTCGTATACGTCGACCCGATGAACGTTTGGCGCGGCGCGCAGCCGCTCGAGCCGCCGCCTGGCGCGGGTCACCTCCCGAAAACCCTCGACGAGCCGCGCGTGTATCGAGCTCGTCTCTCGCGGCTGCTCCCGCTGGGCCGCTTTCGCGCAGTCTCGCTCGCGCATCGTTGGCTCGCGATGCGGCAGCTACTGAAGGCGATTCGACGCCGATCTCGTGGGAGAGCGGTCGTTTTCGTCGCGCAACACCCCGAGTTTCTGCCGACACTCGCCGGTCTGCCCGTCGATCTCACGGTCTACGAAGTGCGCGATGACTACGCGGCGCTGACTCCCGACCCCGCCGCTCGCCGTCGCGTCGAGCGCGCTCACCAGCGCATGCTCGATTCGAGTGATCTCGTGCTCGCGGTCTCCGATCGACTCGCGGGCGATATTCGTCCCACTCGGGCCGACGTCGAATTGACGAGCGTCGGAGTCGAGCGGGAGTTCTTCGACGTGACCGACGACTCTGCGGCACCGACCGCGTTGCGAGACCTCCCACGTCCGCGGATCGGAATGATTGGGAACCTGAACGACCGGGTGAATTGGGATCTCGTCGAGCGACTGGCGACGGAGCGACCCGACTGGACGTTGGCAATCGTCGGCCCCGTCTACAGCGCTGGCGATACGACGCGCACGGCGGTGCGTCATCTCGGGACTTTTCCCAACGTGCATTTTCTCGGAGCCGTTGGACAGAGCGAGATCCCGTCGGCGATCGCGGCGTTCGACGTCTGCCTCATTCCGTACCGGATCAGCGAAGCCGTCGAGCGCATCAATCCGCTGAAGCTCTATCAATACCTCGCGGCGGGCAAGCCGGTCGTCAGTACCGCGATTCCGATCGTCGAGAAATTCAAGGACGTGGTCGCTTGGTGCCGAAGCGACGACGAATTCATGCGTGCGGTCCATCTGGCCGTGGCGCAAGCGTCGGACCCGGCCCGGCTCGAAGCGCGCCGGGCCGCGGCGATTCCCTACACGTGGGACGCCATCGTCGCACACCAGCTCGACTCGTTCCGGCGGGCGCTCGAGCGTCGCGGCCGAAGTCGCTGAAGCCATGTGGGGAGCGCGCGCGGCAAGCGCACTCTCGTGCGTGTTCGGAATGGGCGTCGCGATCGCCGTGTACGCTCACGCCTTGCAGAAGCCCCTCGATCACGACGAGCATCAATTCGTCGCGAGCGCGGCGCTCGTCGCACGCGAAGGCCTCGTCCCCTACCGCGACTTTCCCTACTTCCATCTGCCGTACCTCACCTATCTCTATGCGCCCGTCGCCCTCGCCAGCGACCGCCTTCTCGCATCGATGCGCGCGCTGTCGGCAACGGCTGCGCTCGGAATCGCAGTACTCGTCTGGTCACGAGCGTACGCGACGCTCGCGACTCTACCCGCGCTCGCACGAGCGGCCGGAGCAGCAGCTTGCGTGCTCGCGCTCGTCACCCATCCGTTGTTCCTCCATACGGCGGGCCGCGCCTGGAACCATGACGTCTCTCTGTTCGCCGCGCTAGGCGCCGCCCTCGCCGTAGGCTCGGTGCCGAGCACGCGTAGCCCCGTTCGCGCGGCGCTCGTCGGCGGTCTCTTGATCGGCTTCGCCGTCGGTACGCGCTCGACGATGGCGCTCGTCGCGCCGGCGCTCCTCGCCGCCGCCGTCTTGGTCTCGCGAGATCATCCGTCAGCAACGCGCCCAGCCATCCTCCTCTCTTTCTCTTTCGGCGTCGCGATCGCGCTCTTACCGCTTCTCGTTCTCTTCGCAACCGCCCCCGTTGAGTTCGTCTACGGCAATCTCACGTACAATCTCAGGCTCAACCCGCTCTACCGCGAGCGCATGGGCTACGACGTGGCGATGAGTCACGTGCAGAAGCTCGACTACCTCGTCGGATCCGTACTCGGCCATCCGCGCATGGTCGCTCTCTTGCTCGCGTACGCCGTAACAGGCGCCCTGCTTCTTGCGGCGAAGGATCGATCGATTCGCTCGAGCTCTACAGCACTGACGATCGGCGTGTGCTTGCCGCTGGCTCTCATCGCGGCGCTCCTACCTACTCCGACCTGGTATCAGTACTACTACGCCGTCGTGCCGTTCTTACTGGTCGGCGTCATCGTGAACTACGTCGCGCTACGGAGTCCAATCGCCCGCGCGATCGCGATCCTCGCCACCGTCCCGATGTTCGCTGGCGCATTGACCGGCACGCGTCACTACGCGCCGTTCTTGACTTCACCGTCAACAACATGGGCCGCATTTGCCGTCCATGAAGTCGGCCGTGAGGTCGCAGCGGCGGCGGGATCCGCTCCGGTGCTCACGCTCGGGCCCATCTTCCCTCTCGAGGGTCACGCGTTGGTCTACCCCGAGCTCGCAACCGGCGCGTTCGCGTGGCGAACGACACCACTCGTGGATGCTTTCGAGCGACGACGGCTAGGGCTCCTCGGACCCGAGGAGCTGGCCCTGTTGGCGGCGGATCCCGCTTTCGGCGCGATGCTGACCGGCGTCGAGCGAGATCCCACGGAGAATTTGGAAGCGCCGCTTCTGGACTACGCGACGAAACAGCATTGGACGCCGCATCCCGTCGGCCACGACCTCACGCTCTGGCTTCGCCCACCGGGCTGAATGCCGGGGAATCTCGGCTCGCTCGTCGCGTTCGCCGTGCTGCGCGTTGCATGCGCTCCGCTTTGTCGACGACCATCACGAGCCCGGCGGGGGCACACACACCACGCCGCGCGAAAACCGCGACACCGGAGGCCCATTTCAGCGCAAAACGACGTGCTATTTCCGGGGTCTTCGGCTAACGATTGTCTCCAAAGGCGCGCCCGGCGTGCCTCTTTTCGGAAGCCCCTCGCCCCCTGGAACGTTTCGATCATGCTCGCAAAGCGACTGATAGGTTTGGCGACACCGGCGCTCTGTTTGGCCCTTGCGGCGGACGCGCATGCGCAGGCCGAGGTTTTCTTCGGCGTGACCCGGAATCAGGGTATCGACGCCAGCAGCTACAACGCCGGAAGCTTCGTGATCACGAACGAATCCAGCTCCGGAATCGCGATCGAGCGTTTTCGGATCGATTTCTCTACAGCAATGCTGCCCGACATGGTTTTCGACCCCGAGGGCGACGCCGGCGACACGGCGGCAAAATGCTTCGAGCCCTTCAATGGCGAAGCTGCGACCGGGCTCGTCGACCCAGCGAACCCTTGCACGAGCCCATTTTCAGAGCCGCGCGCGGGCGGCTACGACGTGCTCGAGATCGAGTTCACGGACTTCGATCCGAACGAGACTTTCAATTTTTCTGTAGACGCCGATCCGACGAGCATCAAAGGTACGAGCGGCCAAGGTGGAAACAGCGCGGGCTCCGTCTCCGGCCTCGAGCTCGCGGGATCGACGATCGAAGTCGAGTTCAGCAACGGGACCACGCGAACCGGAGAGCTGTTCCGTCAGAGCGGCTCGAGCGGAGGTGCCGAGTGCACTCTCGCCGCCAATCCGCCCGGAACGCCCGGCCTGCAAGCGGTCGGCATCGCTAGCCCGGCCACGGTCGCCAGCGCTAGCCAAACAATTCGCGTCACCGGCACCGTAGGAAGCAGCGTGCGGCTCCTCCAGGTCGAAGCGTCCATGGACTTGAACGGCGGCAGCGGCTTCGACATCGATCCCTTCGAAGGCAACCGCGCCATCGTGGTTAGCGAGAAAACCGGCACGATAGGCGCCAGTGGTCGCGTAGACATCGACGTGACGCTCACGCGAGCCGGTAGCGCGGCGGGCTTCAACTACTTCACTGCCGTGTTCGTGACAGGCGGCCGCACGGGCCCGACTTCCCCGGTCGTCGTGCTCGCCCTCGACGACGAGTGCGACTCGAACGGGGACTGCGCCGACGGCAATCCCTGCACGACGGATACTTGCAGCAGCGGCAATTGCAGCAACGCGAACAACTCGGCGAGCTGCGACGATGGTCTCTTCTGCAACGGCGACGACACTTGCTCGGCTGGCTCCTGCTCAGCGCACGACGGAGACCCCTGCGCGAGCGGCGGACCGTGCGCCGACGACTGTGACGAGGGAACGGACTCTTGCGACGACCCCGCGGGAACGACCTGCACCGGAGACGGCAACGCTTGCACGGATGACGAGTGCGACGGCGATGGCGCCTGTGTGCACCCTGCCAACACGGCGAGCTGTGACGACGGCGATGCTTGCACGATCGGCGACGCCTGCAGCGACGAGGGTTGTGCCGGCACGTCTCCGGTAGACTGCGACGACGGCGTCGCTTGCAACGGTGTCGAAGGTTGCGATGCCGAGCTCGGCTGCCAAGCCGGCGAATCCGTGGACTGTAGCTCGCTCGACACCGACTGCACGGCAGGAAGCTGCAACGAGGATCCTACCGAATGCTCCGCGACTCCCGCCAACGAGGGTGATCCCTGCGACGACATCGCGACGGACGGATGCTGGACCCATTTGCGCTGCGAAGCAGGTGCCTGCGTAGGGGATTCGCTCTGCGATCCCACTTGTGAAGCGTGCGGCGACGAAGGTGCGTGTCTACCGCTCTGCGGTCATCCGCTGAGCCCTGCCGACGGCCCGGTTCTCGCGAGCGATGCGCTCTTCGCACTACAGGCCGCGATCCGCATTCTCGAGTGCCCGTCCTGTGTTTGTGACGCGAACGACGACGGCCAGGTGGCCGCCACCGACGCCCTCATCGTGCTCGCACGGTCGGCGGCGCCGGAGACCGCTCTCGATTGCCCCCCTTCGGAGCCGGCCCTCGACACGAGCGGCTCGACGACTACGAGCACGACCCTCCCCTAGCAGGCAGCGAGGATCGACTCTTTCGGAGTCGACCCTCTCGCGCTGCGCGAGAACGGAGAGTTCGTCAGGGAAGGACGACCGTGGGAGCGATCTCGGGAATCGTCGCGGTCGTGCGGCCGCCGACTCGCGTGTAGTCATCGACGGCGATCACGAAGGTCGCGGGCACCGGCAAGCCGTCGTCATCTTGAAATCGGCACTCGACAGCGTCGACGTTGCCCGACAGCGGCTCGCTGAAGCCGATCGCTACGCTCAGGCGCTCCGAAGTCGGATCGTTCGTGATCGTCAGCTCGTTGGTGGAGCGAGGCAGCGAAGCGGCGCACTTGATCTGTGCCGGTCCCGAGCCGAATGAAACACCCGTCGCCGAGTAGTCCACCGTGAATTCCACGGACGTGAGCTTCGACGCGTTGCCGATCTCGAAAGCGACCGTAGGCTCGCATACGAGCGAGTCCGTGCCGACGCCGACGGCTGCATGCAGCGCAACGAGCGCGTCCGTGGCATTCACGGAATCGCTGCCGTCTACGTCGCAGACCGCGAGCCCGCAGGTCTGTGCGACCGCGATCGACGCCGTCAGAATCGACCAAGCGTCCACCACCGTAACGATACCGTCACCCGTCGCATCGCCGCAGACATAGGCCGGCTCGTCGCCTTCACAGACGCCCTGAGGGCATTCTTCGAGCGCGGCTTCGGCGTCGTCGTCCGTGGGAACGGCGGTCGAATCCGAGGTGAGGAACAACACGTCGAGTCGCGGCGACTCGATACCCCCGGCTTCGCGCTTCTCCACGATCAGACGGTGAGATCCGGCGGACAACACTCCGAGATCGAGAGGCCGGCCACCACCAGTCTCGACGTTGCCATCCCCGTCCCAGTGCCACTCGCGGAAAATGTCCCGGTTGTTGCCGAACTTGACTGCGGCAGCTTCATCGACGCGCACGAAGAACGAGTTCGCGTCGTTGTCGGTGCCCGGGTAGTAGAGGCGTCCCCAGAGATACCAACGTCCGCTTTCCGGAATGTTGATCGTGTAGATCGTCTCGTCGCCGCTGCCCGAATTGATAGCGCTCGACGACGTGTCGGCGAACACTAGAAGCGGAGCGATGCTGTCCGCGCCGCCGTCCGCATCCGTGCCACCGGCGTAACGAACGCCGACCGTCATGTCACCGCGGAACAGTGCGGACGGGTAGGTAGCCGCAGGAATCCAGCGACCCTCGACCGGCTCCACACCTTCGCACTGGCCGTCGGCCATGCACTGCGATCCCGTCTCACAGCTGTCGTTGCCGCTGCAAACACCCGCCGAGCAGCGGTCCCCGCTCGTGCACGCGAGGCCATCGTTGCAGGTGCCCGTATTGTTCGTGTTGACGCAGCTACCGTTCTCGCAAGAGTCGGTGGTGCAGGGGTTTCCGTCGCCGCATTTCCCGTCGCCGGCTACACACTCCGCGTCTTTGCAATTGGCGAGACAGCCGTCGTCGTTGGACGAGTTGCCGTCGTCACACTCTTCGTTGCCCTCGACCTCGCCGTTGCCGCAATCGGGCCCGGAGGCCGGATCATTGGGGTCCGTGCCGGCCGTCACCTCGTCTCCATCATCGATGCCGTCGTTGTCGGAATCGGCGTCGAGCGGGTCGGTGCCGCGGTTTTCGACCTCGGGGCCGTCTTTCAGGCCGTCGTTGTCGCTGTCGGCGTCGTCCGGATTCGTTTCGCCCGAATCGACTCGACCGTTCAAGTTTTTGTCTTCTTGCGCGTCCGTGAGCCCGTCGTCATCGGTGTCGAGAACCCGCGCCGCGTCGGCGTACGTGATCTCGAGCTCGTTCGAGAGGTCACTCTCGGCGCCCGCGCTATTGACCGCGGTCACGGCGAAACGGAGATCGGGGCCTAGCGGTAGGTTCTCGACCACCACGCGAATCACGCCGTCGCTCTCGGCCGCGGGTTTGCCCACGTTCACCGGTGCGGCAAAGGACGCGCCGTCGGCACCCACGTACACTTTGTACGAAGCGGTGCTGGACACCGGGCTCCACCCGACAACCGCGTCGTAGGCGAACGCGGGAGTCGCGGTGAGCAAAAAGGCCGCCGCAGCGGACATCAATACGGTTGCGATGGAAGATCCGTATCTGGCTTGCGTCATGACTCGGCGAGCTTTGCAATGCGCTTGCCTGCCGCGCCTGAAGAAGGAACTCCGCGTGATCCGCGGGCTTTCGTCGCTTCGTGAAAGGCCCGTTGTCGCGGCTTCTGCCGGGCGCGTCAGCTGAGTGGCGTCAGGCGTTCGCCGCTGTGATGTTGCGGCATGACGATTGCCGAGCTTGAGGTTGTGAAACCCGCGGCGCAGAAGCGCATGTCGGCCCCAAGGGCGTGTGCGGACGGACGATAGTCGCATGGTCCGGAGCCTCGCGCCGGCCTGCTCCCCCCATCCGTTCACCGGAAAGGGGTCGCCGAGAAAGGGTGCGCTTCTCGCTCCGGAAACCGCTCACCATCCGCCCCTACCGCCCAGCCACCGCCCGAGCCTCCCGCCGCTGAAGCACCCGTTGTCGCCGGGCGCTGAACGCGACTCCTAGGTCGCGCGGGGCGGATAGTAGGCATCGAAAATTCCGCATAGGAACGCGGGATTTCGATTTACGCACAGAAGTGTGCAGCCCAGGTTCAGGACACACGCAGACCCTCATTGTCAACGCCAAAAAAACGCAACGATTCCAGGCCGGCGCCGACCGAGTTGCCCGTCGTGTGGGCAGACGGATCAGAACGGAAAAACTACATGCGTGAGCTTACGTGTAGCTTGCACCGCCCAGGCTTCGCGAATCCGGCCGGCCGAATCGAGGTCCACCGCGAGCACGAATCGCGGCGCGAGCCGCGGTGCTCTCTGCCCCACCCCGACCAGCAACGCGGGCAGTCCGTTGAGATCGCGGAGCTCGACCGCGTAGCGCTCGCTCGGCACACGGCGCGCAAGCCCTACGAAGAAACGCGCGACTTCGTTCGCGCCGTGTAGGGGACGCAGCGCGGAGAGGAACTCGCCCGCGCCGTCGCTCATCTCCCGGACGTCGCGCGCGAGTAGACTCTCGATCCCTGCCACATCACGCGTCGCCATACCGAGCACGAAGCGCTCGAGCACGTCGCGCGTGGCCGCTCGTCGCTCACGCGTGATCGGCTGGCGCTCGCGATCGTAGGCAGCCATCGCGTGGCGCGCACGGTGATGGGTCGTCTTGACGTTCGCGGCCGAGATACCGAGCGCTTCGCTCGTCTCTTCGACGCTGTAGTCGAAGACGTCGCGAAGGAGCAACACGGCTCGCTGCCGCAGCCTGAGCGCTTCGAGCGCGACCAGAAAAGCAATCGACACGCTCTCGAGAAGATCGTAGCGACCTTCGGTCGAGACGCCTTCCGCGTTCACCGGCTCAAAGGAAGGGACGCCATCGTTGATTGCATCGCTTGCGTCGCCCGCAGACTCGATCGGAGACGGCAACCAAGGACCGATATATGCGCGCCGCTTTCGTCGCCGCAGGCAGTCGAGGCCTAGATTCATCGCGACGCGTATGAGCCACGGCTTGAGTGGAAGCGTCGTGTCCACCGGCGGTCGCTCGATCGCGCGTAGGAAAGTCTCTTGCACGAGCTCGTCCGAATCCGCGGCGGAGCCCGTGAGGCGATAGAGCATTCCCCAGAGCGCGCGCTCGTGTGCACGAAACGCAGCGTCGATCCGGCTAGCGGTCGCAGCCGCTTCGCTTACGCGCGCCTGCTTCAAGTTCACTCCGTCGCTGCCTGCGTCCTCATGCGGCCGCGCGTCGCCCTCCGGCCAGGGCGAGATCCGCGATGCAGGCGCGCGCCGCTTCGCGCGCAGAGGCGAAGCTCGCATCGGCAAGCCAGCCTTCCTCGCCTACCCAGTCACCCGCGAGATAGAGCCCGGCGAGGTCGGTGCTTCGCGCGCTTGGCCGTGACGTTGCACCGCGGCCGGTTGCCGTCGGCAGCGCTTCGGCAACCGTCATCTTCGGAAGGTAACGCGCTTCGACGACGAAGTCGCGCCACCCGGGCTGCACGAGATCGGCGAGCGCTTCGAGCTCGGCACGCACGTCGCTCGAGCCCTCGTTCCAGCCCTCGTTGCCTCTTGTCGACGTCTTCAAATACTTCGCGACGTGAATCAGCGCCTTGCCGCTCGGCGCGAGCTTGCCGACCGCCGAGTGCACGGAAAAATAGAGCGGCGCATCGACGCCAAGCGCGAAAGTGGAGCGCGGCTCGGGAAGCCGTTCGAGCGTGAGGTCGAGACAAGCAGCGCGCACCGGCGTCGCACCGACGGCAAACGCTGCGAGTTTTGGGCTCCAGGCTCCGACGATCGCCGCGGCGATGTCGGGCGCCGTGGCTACGACGACGGCTTCGGCACGAACGATCTCACCGTCCTCCATCTCGACGCCCGTCACACGCTCCCCGCTCGCGAGTCGCGCCGCTTTGGCGCTCTCGCGAATGACCACGCCGGCGTCGGTTGCCTCTTTCGCAAGACCGTCCACGAGCGTCTGCCAGCCGCCGTCGAGGTAATAGACGTTCTTCGCAAGCGCGAGCTGAAGCTGCTGAATGGCGACGCCAGCGCTCAGGCGCTCCTCGTCGTTCACATACGTCGTGAGGCGTACCAGCGCACCAAGCAACGCTCGCACTCTCTCTTTCCGCGCAGTCGCCGCGAGCCATTCCGCAACGCTTCGCTCATGCCAATCGGCAGCTTTCCATTTTCCAACGGACGAGAGCACGCGCGCGAGCTCGAGCTTCTCGCCGAGTCCGAGCAGTCCCGTGCTGAGCAAAGACACGAAGCCACCCGGAAGCGCGTGCGTTCTCCCTCCATATACGGCGTGGCCGCCGGAGACGTTCGGGCGCCCGCCGTGAAACGAGATTCCAAGCTCGCGAAGGACCGCGCTGCCTGCTCCGGCAACGTAGAGCGCATGCGGTCCTAGATTGAGGTGAAAACCCCCTTCGCTACGAGTCTGGGCACGACCGCCGAGAGACGAAGCCTTCTCGAGCAGCGTCACGCGCTTTCCCGATCGGGCCAGATAGACCGCCGCGGTGAGGCCGGCGAGCCCGCCTCCGATGATCGCCACGTGCTCGGTTCGTCCTGCGTTGCTAGTCGGCATGTTCGCGCGCCTCCCCGGCCGCGGCATGGAATGCTGCGGTCCTGCCTTCGACACGCGCCAGACCGTCGAAACGTTACACTCTCGCCCGACTTTGACCCAGCCGCGCGGCCCGCGCATGAAGGGCCGTGCTCGAAGGACTTCGTGTCGTGGAGCTCGGTCTCTGGGTTGCCGGTCCCGCGGCAGCCGGGTTGCTCGCGGACTGGGGGGCCGAGGTGGTGAAGCTCGAGGCCCCCGCGGGAGACCCCATGCGATGGTTCTTCCGCCTCGCCACCGGCAGCAAGGTCGAGCGGAACCCACCTTTCGCGCTCGACAACCGCGGCAAACGAAGTGTCGCGATCGATCTTCGTACTGCGGACGGCCGCGATGCCGCAGGGCGCATCCTCGATCGCGCCGACGTGTTCATCACCAATCTCCGGCCCGATGCGCTCGAGCGCGTCGGTCTCGATCCGGAATCGCTCCGGCGGCGTTGTCCGCGGCTCATCTACGCGAGCATCACCGGCTACGGCGCTGCCGGCGCCGATCGCGATCGGCCGGGCTACGACGTTGGTGCGTTCTGGGCGCGAAGCGGAGTTGCCGATACCCTCACCGTGGAAGGATCAGCGCCGCCGATGATTCGCGGCGGCTTCGGCGATCACGTGACCGCCCTCGCCGCGGTCTCCGGAATTCTCGCCGCGCTCGTCGAGCGAAACGAATCCGGACAGGGACGCTTGGTAGAAACGTCGCTGCTACGAACCGGCATGTATTGTCTCGGTTGGGACTTAAACATCCAGCTCGAATTCGGCAAGGTGAGAGCTCCGGTCGCGCGCACCGATACCGAGACGCCGCTCATGAACAGCTACCGCGCCGGCGACGGCAGGTGGTTTTGGCTGATCGGTCTCGAAGCTGATCGACATTTTCCGGGACTCACCCGTGCGATCGGCCGCGAAACCCTGACCGAAGACGCGCGATTCTCCGACGCACGCGCTCGACGCCACAATCGAGCCGCGCTCATCGAGCTGTTAGACGAGGCATTCCACGCCCATCCGCTTTCCGTCTGGGCGACTCGTTTCGACGCAGAGGACGTGTGGTGGGCGCCGGTGCAGTCCCCGGCCGAAGTCGTTGCGGACCCTCAAGCCCGCGCAGCCGGCGCCTTCGTCGAGGTGCGAACTGCCGAAGGGGGCACGGAGAGCCAGATCGCGGGGCCCGTGACCTTCGACCGCAAGTCGCCACGCCTCGGAGGAGTGCCCTCGCTCGGCGAGCATACGCGCGAGGTACTTCATGAAGCGGGTCTCGCTGACGCCGAGATCGAGACCGCAGCAGCGGCGGTTGCCACAGCAAACGCCGCTTCGCGCGAGCGCTGACCCCGAGACCGGCCGCGCTTTCGATCGGACCGGCTGATAGACTGGCGTAGCCGAGGAAATGCTCTGTCATGCCCTTCTGGTTGATGTTCATTCCCGTCGTCGCGATCGTGCAGGGGATCATCATTCTCTTCGTCGCGTTCGGGCAGTGGGTCACCGGAACCTACTACGCGATGACTCCCCACGATGGTGGTCACGGTGGGCGGATCGAGATCACACGCGACGCGTCGCCGCGCGGTGAGCTCAGGATCGAGGCGCGACTCGACGACGGTCGGGTCTTTCGCGCCTCGTTCGACGCGGGCTCGCGGCGCGCCATCGTGCGCGGCCTGCCTTCGCGTCGAGGTCGTGACGTGGAGTCTCCCGCGGTTGTCATCGACCTCGTCGCGAACGACGGTAACACGCTTTCCTGCCGCTTCACGCGCACGGAGGACGACCAGAGCGGCGGCGGCTGTGTGACGCCGGAAGGTCGTCGCTTCGATCTCGTCGCGAGAGACGATCGACCCGATGCAGCGTTGCCACCTCGCGGCTGAGCGACTCCATACGTTCGCAGGCTTCTGCTAGCCCGCTGCCCTCGTCAGGTAGGACCAAAAGCATACGTTGTCGATACGCAGCCGGAGCAACGGGTGCGTGCCGCGAGCGAAACACGTCGCGCGATATTGCGCGTATTTCGCTGTCAGCCGCGCGATGGCTTCCGCGTACTCGGGGTCATCGTCCACTACATTCGCTCGTCCCGAGAGCATCGCCCACGCGAGTCGCGTCCAGTCGGCGTCGTAGCGGTCGGCGACGACCGTGGCACGAGGATTCGCGGCGATGTTCTGAAGGCGCTTCAGCGCGAGAGGACGGCGCTTGGGCTTGGCGTCGATGACCGAATAAAGCGAGTCTTCGACGACCACGAAGCAGATGGGCACGACATGAGGTTGGCCGTCAGCCTCGACCGTCGCGAGCCGTGCAACTTCGAGAGAGTCCACGAGCTCACGTGCGCCTGCCGGCCAGTCGAGCAAGCGGTTCAAGCCGCCGTCGAGTCGGCGGATTCCGCCATGACACGCTGGAGAAAATCGACGACGGCCGTCGTGAACGCGTCGTTGCGATCGCCGGCAACCATGTGTGCAGCGTCCGCGACGTCCACGTACTCGGCGTGGGGCACGAGCTCGCGGAAATGCTTGACGTTCTCTTCACTGACGACGTCGCTCTGGCGACCGCGAACGAGCAAGGTCGGGCACTTGAGACCACGCGCGGCCTGGTCGAGACGCGCCGGCCACGTCGTGCCCGAACGGCGCAGGTTCGCATCCCGAGTCAAGAATCGAGGATCCCAGTGCCAACGGAACCGCCCGTCGGGACCTCGGCGGAGATTCTTTTCGAGACCCTGAGGATCGGCCGGGCGCGGCCGATTCGGTAAGAATTCCGCTACTGCAGCGGCGGCTTCCTCCACGGTCGCAAAGCCTTCGGGGTGCGAGGTCATGAAACGATAGATGCGGTCGACGCCTTCGGCCTCGAGCTTCGGTGTCACGTCCACGAGGACCAGCGCTCCGACGCTCCCGGGAGCGACTTCACCTGCGAGCAGCATGGAGATCATGCCGCCAAGCGACGCGCCGACGAGCGAGGGCGCACGATCGAGGGTCTGCATGACGTCGCGGAGATCTCGCACGTAGGCGTCGGGTTGATAGTCGCCCTGCTCGCACCAATCGCTGTCGCCATGGCCCCGGAGGTCGAGCGATATGGCGTAGAAGCCCGCATCCGCGAGAGTACGCGCGGTGCCACCCCACGCGTGTCGGGTTTGACCCCCACCGTGAAGAAGCAGAACGGGGCGTCGATCGGGACTCCCGAAGGAATCGGCCGCGATCTTGATTCCCGCGCCAACGCGAATACGAAAATGGCGGCGCTTTGCGTCTCCGCCTTTTTTGATGCTCACGAGATCGACGCTAAGACGGGCGCGAGCTTGCGTCAACTTTCCAGGCGCGGGTGCTTGCACGGGCTGCGAAGAATGCCCGCCTGCGGGGATAGGCCATCAGCGTGACTAGCGACTGGCGAGCACCTCTCGCGCCGCGCGCTCACCCGACCGCACCGCGCCTTCCATCAGGCCGTGCATCTCGGTCGCACGCTCGGCGCCGGGCCGTAGCTCGTCAGAACGCCCGGCTTGAAGCGCGCCATCATCGCCCCTTCCGACCAAGGCTCGGCGCTCCAATCGGTCTCGATGTACGCAGTCGGCGATGCAGCCGCGCGGGGCCGTAGCGCTCGGCTAGTGACTCGAGCCACCGAGCGCGGCGCTCGCTCGCGCCGAGTTTCGCCAGCTCGCGGGCCGCGCTTCCGACGGCGTAGCTGCTCAGCACGCCCGGCGATCCCGAGCGCGGCGTCTGGTCGATCGTGACGGGCACCGGCGACCCTGGCGCGGCGGACTCTCCGGTCAATCGAGCCTCTCGCCAAAAAGGGCGATCGTACACCGTGACGACGCGAATCATGTCGCCCGGTACGTAGGCACGAAGCAGCTCTGCGTGCGCCACGGGAAGCGCAGGATCATACTCGATGTGGCTCGCGAGCACGGGAGGCGTTGCGACGATGACGCGACGAGCTCGGATCTCGATGTTGTCGGACGTCACGTCCACGTGATCCGTGGTCTGGGAGACGCGTCGCACGGGTGACGAAAGACGAACGGCGTCGCCGAGCCGGGCCGCAATACGATTCGCCAGCTCGGGGACGCCGCCGTCGACAAGATGAGTTTCGGTTTGGCGACTGTCGCCGAAGTACTCGAACCCGCCGCCGCCCCGCGCGAGCACGAGAGAGCCGAGGAGAGAAACGGCGGAGGGCTCGGTACAGAAGAAGAGGCTCATCATGGTATCGAGCAGCGCTCTCGCTTCGCGAGACGGGACGTTGAGTCCCGACGAAATCCACTCACCGAGCGTTCGGCGATCGAGCTCGGCGGCTCGCGGCGCCGCCCAGGGATGATCGAGGGGAAGGCGACGAGCCATGCGCTCGAGCCGCTTCAGCGCTACGCCGACGCTCAGCAGGCCGAACCAGGAAAGCTTCGGAATTCGCCCTCGTGACAAGCGATTCTCGCCGTCGATGCGAAGAAGCGTCGCGCCGTCGTGAAACTGCGGATACGCGGCGAGACCGACCTCCCTGCAGAGGTCGAACATTCGGTGCTGGCCGACGCCGAGCCAGGTGCCGCCGACCGATACCACCGTGCCGTCCGGCAATGCGCGGTTCCATACGCGGCCGCCGACGCGATCGCGAGCTTCGAGAACGACCACGTCGCGACCGGCTTCGACAAGCAGCTTCGCCGCGGCCAATCCGGCGAAGCCGGCTCCGATCACACACACGTCGCAACCTTTGTAGTTCGGGCGACTCATGCGGTCCTCGTCACCATGACGTCGAGAGGCCGAACGCAAAAGAGTCGGAATCGTTGCCGATGGATTCTTGCGTGCGAGAGCCGATGTAGCTCGCCTTCAAAGCCAAACGGCGCGTCAGGGGAAATCCGAAGTTCGCGACCCAGACGACATTCTGCTTCCGATCATCTCGCTCTTCGCCATCGATGGTCGACTCGGCTCCGTACTCGTGACTCAAGCTCAGCCCTCCCCAAAGGCCCGGCCGAAACGTGCGGACGAGATGGCAGTGAACGACGTACAGGGGATTCTGCTCGAGCGTCCGCCCGCCGAAGAAGTCGTCGTTGTCCGTGTGGAGGGCCACGAACGTCGTGAGCTCCAAAGACCAGTTACCCTGAGTGCGAACGATGCCGACCTGAGGCCGAAACGTGAAGCGGTTGGTGCCGAGATTGATCAGCTTGTCATCGAAGTACTCGCCGGTCGGAAACTGTACGGAGAAGCCCGCGCCGACGATCGTCTCCGCATGAGTCGACGCTCGGTACGCCGCGAACTCTTCCCGTTCGAGAGGCGGGGCGCCGTAGAGGTTCACCGCAAACCGGAGCAGCGTGTCCGTGAAACCGCTTCGCTTCACTTTTCGTTCTGCGCCTTCGAGTCGCCCCGTCCAACGTCCTTCTTGATACGCCTGCGTCACGTCGATGCGTGCACTCTTGTGGAGCAGCTCGAACGTTCGAATGTACTTGGCCAACCACGAGTTCATTCGCATCTTCCCGTCTTCGATTTGAAGGACGGGATCGAGCGAGATGTCTGCCCTCGTGAACGCGTATCCGGCGGCGTAGTAGTTCGTGTTGATGGGCAGGTGGCTCCACCGCCGCGGCTCGATCTCCTCGGCCGCGCACAGTCCTGAAGTCACCAAGACCAACAAACCGACGACAACACCGCGGATTGAGAAAATGGAGTCAGGCACCGTTTTACGCCCTTACTATTCTCGACCTCGCAGCAACCGCTCGATCAGCGCTTCGGAGAACACGTCGTAGACGAGGCTTCGTCGCTCGGCGAAAACGCAGTCGATGGTCTTCTCGCCTACATATCGCAAGATGATGCGATATGGGCCGACACGAAGGCGATAGTATCCGTGCATCGGTGCTTCGAGCGCCGATAGGTCGCCCTTCTCCTTGGCAAGATCGCGAAGCGCTTGGCCCAGTCGTCGTCTAGGCTCTGGCGCCCTTTCTCCTCAACGTCCGAGAAGAACTTTTATGTCGACAAGCCGGCGCTGACGCCGCTACGCGGCGCATCGATGTCGCCCAGCGCGGGCGGGCGAAGCAACAAGCGTGACGTCTCGACAGTCGGCGGTGCACCCGCGCGACCGGACCGATCCGTGGTAAGCGACGCGATCAGCGCCGGCACCGCATGTTGCCGAACGGGTTGTGCGCCTCGCACTCGGCTAGATCGAACGCGAGAAGCGCGCACTGCCCGGCGTCCGCCGCCGCTTGGTCGCCGAAGACGAACATCGCTTCGAGCGGCAGATACCCCTCGTTGGTGCCGTATATACCACCCCCCGCTTTGACGATGAGGCGAACGGCGCCCGGAGATGCGTTGGAGCGATCTTTCACCGTGATCTTCGAGAATCCGTTGATTCGCTCGGTGGTCGAGTCGATGTACACCCACGTCGTGCCCGGGCCGTTGAGCCGCCAGCCGCGCGTGCCCGCACCGCCGTAGCTGCCGCCGGGCAGCGCAACATCCACGACGCTGCCGTCGTAAGGAGCTTCCACTCGCACGCGTACGCCGTCGGTCACCGGCTCGAAGCCCGCGAACAATCCCGGCAACGTAACGTCACCTTTCATGCGCACGCGGTTGAGCTTGAGGGGAACGTCCTTTAGATCGTCGAACCCGCCGTAGCGCACACTCGCGTCGAGCCTCACGAAGTGCTGGCCGAGCGCGAGGTCGGTGCACGGATCGCAGCCGTCCGGCGAACCGTCACCGTCACCGTCGATCGTGTCGTCGAAGCCGGCGCAGACGTCGCAAGTCGGATCGCCCGAATCGCAGAAACGCCGCGCTACCACGTCGAAGTCTTCGAGGCCGCCTTCACCGAGCTGCGGCGTCGGGTCACGGTGAAACGCCACGACGAAGTTGCCATTGGCGTCCATGTCGATCGATCGTGCACCGTAGGTGTAGTTCGCGAGATCGCCTTGGATGCCGAAGGGGGCTCCGAGAGGTTGATCGGCGGCATCGAACCGCTGCGCCTGCGACTCCCCTGCCGCATAGATGTCCGTCAGCACGTAGCTACCGTCGGGGGCCATTGCGATGCCCTCGCCTACCGTCAGCTCGCTTCCGATCGGCGTCCCCGTCGAATCGAGGTGCCGCGCAAACTCGTTGCTCTGAAAGTACTGGAGGGGAGCCCGGGTGAACTTGACGATGAAGTTGCCTACCGCGTCGTTGTCGATGCGCGGAAACCACTCGTTGAGATCGTTCTGAACGGGGATCACCTGCTCGCCGCCAAGAGGCGTCGCGTCCGCCGCGAAGCGGCGTGCAATAACGTCGTTGTGATCTTCCACGCCGGCGGCGAGGCTCGTCGACGCCCAAGTGACCACGAAGGTGCCGTCCGGCACGACTGCAACATCCGGCAAATACTGGTTGCCCGTCGTATACGTGTTGACCTGAAACTCCGTGCCGACCGGCGTGGCGCTTGCATCGAGACGTCGGCCGAGGATGCCGTGTCCGCTCCCATCCTGATTGTTGCTCGACTCCCACACGATTACGAAGTTACCTGCCCCATCGTGATCGACTCGCGGCTTGTCGTCTTGCGCGGGCACGGACAAGTCGACCTGCAGCTCCGGACCCGCGGCCACACCCGCAGTGTCGAAGAGACGTGCGAAAACGTTGTCGTTGCCGTTCCATACGACGAGAAAGCTGCCGTCGTCTCGCATCGTCGCGTCGATCTGAATGTTGTTGAACGAATTTTCACCCTGATGTCCGCTCGTCGTCGTATTCACCTGGAGCTCGGCGCCGAGCGGGGTGGCAAAGCGGTCGTAGCGCTGCGCGAAGACCCCGGCGTCGTCCCCGTCTTGCCCCATGCTTTTCCAGACGACCAAGAAATCGCCCGTCGCCTCGTTCATGGCGACGCTCGCAGAGCCGACGGACTGCTCACCAGTCGTGTAGGTGTTGACCTGGAAGTCGCCACCGGCGGGGCGAGGCTGCGCCATTGCTTCCCCCGAAAGCGCGACCGCGACGAACGCGGTAGCAATGGTGCAATATCGGCGCGCCCTCATCGCAGCTCCCCCGCTCCCGGCATCGCGGAAGCTACGCGACGTTACCGTGCGAGAATGCGCGCAGTCAAGGCGGGCCAGCGCGCCGGCCTCGTGCGAGGGCTCAAACGCGCGCTACGCCCCGCGCCACCAGCTATCCACAGGCTTGCGGACAAGAGTTTCTAGAGCCGTTTTCGCCGAGTCCGATAACGCAATTTATGTCGCTCGGCCGGCGCTGACGCCGCTACGCGGCTCTGTTGCTCGCCCCGGCCTCCCGCTTACGTAAAGAGTACCCAGGCGGGGGAGCACGTGGCGGATTCGCCCTTTACTTTACAGCCTCTGATTCAATAGTGTCCGCACTGCCACGGGTCTCCGGAGCTCGAAGAGGAGAGAGTTCGAGCGCCTCGGGTGCGGGTTCAGCCCCGCACTGGCTTCATCCGTCGGCAAAGGAGGAGGGGATGAAACTTCGGCATGCGTTTGTCGCGTCGGCGCTGGCCGCCGCGCTCATCTCTCATCCAAATGAAGCCCTCGCCGCATGCGGCAACGGCTTGCTCGAGCAGAGCGAGGAGTGCGACCCGGGCGGCGCCCGGCACCTCGATGGCAATCCGACCCTCGCGACCTGCGTGACCGGCGGTGACTGCTTCTACGAGCTCAGCTGCTGCAAGTTCAATTGCCAGTTCGTAGGTCAAGGAGCTTCTTGCTTCGACGGCAACGCGTGCACGACCAACGACGTCTGCGACAACGTCGGCCAGTGCGCCGCGGGCGGGTCGGCCTCGGCCGGCACTGCGTGCGAGGACGGTTCCTTCTGCACCACGGGCGATGTCTGTAACCCGAGCGGCACCTGCCTTTCCGGCGGCGGCAATCCGTGTACCGGCATCGAGTGCGTATCGGGGTGTAACGAAGCGAGCGACGGCTGCGACTTCGACGTCGGGGCTCCCTGCACCGAAGACGGCAACCTTTGCACGGACGACGTCTGCGACTCCGGGGGCGACTGCGCTCACCCGAACAACACGGCTCCTTGCGAGGACAACGTCTTTTGCAACGGAGCCGACACCTGCGGGGGCAGTACCTGCTCGACGCACGCCGGCGACCCCTGCGCCAGCGGTGGCCAGTGTGCCGACACCTGCAACGAAGCAGCCGACACCTGCAACGTCGACGACGACACGCCTTGTGACGACGGACAGTTCTGCACCGATGTCGATGCGTGCGCTTCGGGTGCCTGCGTGGGAACCGGCGATCCTTGCGCCGGTGGCGTCGAGTGCTCGGCGGGTTGCAACGAGGCGGCCGACGATTGCTTCGACACGAACGGCTCTCTCTGCACCGACGACGGCAACCTCTGCACGGACGATTACTGCGACGGCGTGGGCGGGTGCATCCACGTCGCGAACTCGGCGCCTTGCGTCGACGGGCTCGGCTGCACGAGTAACGACATGTGCGACGGCGGCGTCTGCGCGGGTGATCCGCCTCCGGAGTGCGATGACGACAATCCCTGCACCGTGGACTCCTGCGTCGAGCCTTCCGGCGATTGCATCAACGTCGACGAGCCGGACCCGAGCTGCAACGACGGGGCGATCGCCGCGCTCATCATATCGAACCGCGACGACGTGACGGGCCGTGACAAGCTCAAGTGGCGTTGGCGAAGATCCGTCAGTGGCACGCCGATCCTGTTGGAAGACATCGGCGACCCGATCGCGAGCACGACGTACGACCTCTGTGTCTATGACACCAGCTGCCCGGAACCGTGTCCCGATCCGGAAAGCATGTCGTTCCGCTCGTTGCGAGCCCACGTGACGGTGCCGCCGAGCACGCTCTGGCGCGACCTGAGCTCCAAGGGGCGATTCATCTACCGAGATCCCGACGCGACCGCCGGTGTTTCGCTGATCAAAGTGAAGATGGGCACGTCTCCGGGAATCGGCGTCAAAGCCGCGCGAACGAATCTCGCGCTCACGGCGGTCAACGAGAGCGTGTTCTTCGAGATCAAGCCGAACGTCGTGGTCCAGCTCGTCAACACCGAGGGCGCCTGCTGGAACTCCAAGTTCGAAACGTTCGTGCGCAACACTCCGCGTAGCTTCCGCACCAAAGTGACAAAAGTGGTGCTGAACTAGCGCGACCGGATGTCGAGCCAGCCGGACGCTCAGACGATCAGTCGATCGGTGAGCCCGCGCACGCGGAGCGTGCGATTCCTTCTCGAGCAACGCGATCCCCGTAGTGGCGTCAGACCCGCGGGGGGGCTCCGTCGAAGAAATCAGAGGAGCGTGCAGACGCTCGGCTGACCAGCGCAATCCACGCTCCGTCAGCGCATGGACTTGAGCCTTCACGGGCTGTAACCAGAGTCCGATGACGGGGCTCACGACGCGCGGCGCCTATCGCTACGGCGCGGCGATTCTCGCAGTCTGTGCCGCTATCGGGCTTACGGCTGCGATTCCGTTCCTTCGCGAGCGCTTCACGTTCGTCGCGTTCTGGCCGCTGATCGTCTACGTATCGTGGCTCGGCGGGTCGGGGCCGGGTCTGCTGGCGACGGCGCTTTCGGCCGCGGCGATGGTGTTCGTGATCGCCCCGACCCTGGGAGGAGCGGCGGCACGGCCGGACTTCTACCTGACCGTTGCGCTCTTCGCGGCGGCAGGCGCCCTCAGCGCGCTGATCGGGTCCCGGCGCGAGCGTGCCGAGACCGCGCTTCGCGAGAGCGAGGAGCGCTTCCGCGGTCTCGCCGACGCCGTGCCCGCGATGATCTGGATGACCGACGCGTGGCAGCGCCGCGTCTACCACAACGAGCCGTGGCTCGCGTTCGCCGGTCGAAGCGCGGAAGAGGAGTCGGGTGAGGGCTGGGCTTCGCGCATCCATAGAAAGGACAAGGATGCGTACGTCGCCGCATGGGCGGCGGCGTACGAGGCACGCGGTCCGTTCGAGGTGACGTACCGGCTCAGGCGGCACGACAAGGAGTTTCGCTTCGTGCTCGAACGCGGTGTCCCGCGATTCGGGCCCGACGGCGAGTTTCTGGGCTACGTCGGCTCGTGCACGGACGTCACGGAGTTTCGCACAGCCGAGGAGATCGCGCGGATCGCGCGCGCCGCCTACCAGCACCTCTTCGACTCGAGCCTCATCGGCATCGGGCTCTGCGACCCCGAGGCGATCCGGGATGCCAACGATGCCTTCCTCGGGATGATCGACTGCACTCGCGACGACCTCCCGATTTTCTGGAGGAGCGCGCGGCCCGAAGGCGCTCGGGACCCGCATCTGAACGCGATCGAAGAGCTTCAGACCGCGGGCGCGTGCCAGCCCTACGAGGTCGAGTGGGTGAAGCGCGATGGGGATAAGATCGCACTGGTCACGGCCGGCGCGCGCATCGTGGACGATCCGTTCCAGTGGGTGGCGATGGTCGCGAACATGACGGCACCCAAGCAGGCGGTGGACGCGCTGCAACGAAGCGAGCAACGGCTACGGCGCATCGTGGACTCCAACATCATCGGGATTGCGTTTTGGCACGCGGAAGGACCGATCAGCGAGGCGAACGAGTCGTTCCTCGACATGTGTGGCCGCTCGCGTGCCGAGCTCGAGGCGCATCGAGTCAACTGGCACGAGATCATCCCCGCGGAGTTCCACGACGCGCACGAGCGTGCGCTCGAGGAGATGCTCGCGAGCGGCCGCTGCGAGCCTTTCGAGTCGTGCATGGTGCGGCCCGACGGCTCGCGTGTCTCGTTCATGTGCGCGGGAGCGGCGTTCGAGCGCTCGCCGCTCCACGGCGTGACCTGGATCGTGGACATCACGGATCGAAAGCGCGGCGAGGTCGAGCGCGAGCGGTTGCTCGAGCTCGCCGAGCGCGCGCGTGTGGAGGCCGAGACCGCGAACCGCGCGAAGGATCTCTTCCTCGCAACCGTCTCGCACGAGCTTCGCGGCCCGCTCTCGCCGATCCTCGCGTGGGCGCGCATGCTTCGCGACGGACAGCTCGACGAAGACCAGACCAAGCAGGCGGTCACCGTCATCGAGCGAAGCGCCCGCACGCAATCGCAGATCGTGAGCGACCTGCTCGACGTCTCGCGCATCGTCGCCGGCAAGCTCCGCCTTCGCATGGATCCGGTCGTGCTTGCCGGCATAGTCGAGAACGCGGTCGAGTCCGTGCGCGTCGCAGCCGGCGCGAAAGCGATCGAGCTTCGCATCTCGCTCGACGCGCCGTACGCGATCGTCATGGGCGACGAGGACCGCATTCAGCAGATCGTTTGGAATCTGCTCTCCAATGCCGTCAAGTTCACGCCGCCGCACGGGCGGGTGGATGTGGCGCTGCGTGAGCTCGGTGGCAAGGCCGAGATCGAGGTGAGCGACACGGGGCAGGGCATCGAGCCGCACCTCCTGCCGCGCCTCTTCGAGCGCTTCTGGCAGGCTGACGCGTCCACCACGCGCTCGCACGGCGGCCTCGGGCTCGGCCTCTCGATCGTCCGCGATCTGAGCGAGCTTCACGGCGGCTCGGTGAAAGCCGAGAGCGCGGGCCCGGGACAGGGCAGCACATTCACGCTGACGTTTCCGCGCGCAACCGTGGTCTCGAGAGAACGGTCGCGACGCTCGATCGAGCCCGGCGACGGCGCAGCGCCCGTCGCTGTTCGCCTCGACGACTTGAGCGTCCTCGTCGTGGACGACGATCCCGACTCGAACGAAGCCGTGCGCGTGCTGCTCGAGCAGTCGGGCGCCGAGGTGCGCGTGGCCGCTTCCGCGGCGCAAGCGCTCGATATCTTGAGGCACTGGCTGCCCGACGTGATCGTTTCGGACATCGCGATGCCGGGCAACGACGGCTACATGCTGCTCGCCGAGATTCGCGGGGCCGTGGGCGACGTCTGCCGCGTTCCCGCGATCGCGCTGACGGCGTACGGCTCGGCGGAAGATCGTGCGCGCATGCTGACCGCGGGATTCCAGACCCATGTGACGAAGCCCGCAGACCCAGCCCAGCTCGTCTCTGCCGTGGCCTCGCTCGCGGCCGGCGAGGTGCCTTGACCCTCGGCGGTCAAACTGGTCTGGTAGCCGCACCGTGCGCGCCGCAGCAGCGAAGCTCGACGTGCTGATCGTCGAAGATCATCGGGATACCGCCGAGAGCCTCCGAGTCCTGCTCGAGATCGCGGGCCATCGCGCGCACGTGGCCTGCGATGGGCCCGCGGCGCTCCGCGCGCTCGAGACCGTTCGGCCCGACGCCGTGCTGGTCGATCTCGGGCTGCCGGGTATGAGCGGGCAGGATCTCGCGCTCCGGCTTCGCTCTCATCCGGCGTGTAAGGACAGCATGATCATGGCGCTCTCGGGCTACGTGGACGACGCCATCGGTCCGGAATCCGCGTTCGACTCGCACCTCGAAAAGCCCGTCGATCCCGACGTGCTGCTGGAGCATCTCGCGCGGGTATCCAAGGGCGGCTGAGCGCTCGGCTTCACGACGTCGCGAGCACCCAGTTCTGTAGTAGCGTCACGATCGGGGGACTACGTGAACTGCGTTATCGGACTCGGCGAAGACGGTTCTAGAAACGCTTATCCGCCGTGAGAAAGCGTTCGCGGTCCCAGCGAGCGGCGTGCTCGCGGAGGAACGCGTAGATGTCCGCCGGGCTGGTGATTCGCACCGGCTTTTCGGGCGGTCTCTCACACACGAATTCCACTCGGACACGTAGGGGCAGGAACGATCCAGGATGTCGCCGGAGACGTCTCTTTGGTGGAGACTCGGTCGGAGTCTCCTTCGTGAGCTCGTACATGCTCACCCTCCTTGCACGGCAGGGCGATCGGTTCGGCGTTGTGCCGAGTCGCGTCCGGCCGTGGGGAAGGGGGAACAGAGGGCGACCTGCGCTACTTGCGGTAGGTGGTCGTGGTGCGGCGCAGCACCGCCACGACATCGACGTGACGGCGATCGCGAAACACGTCGAATAGAATCCGGTAGTCGCCTACGCGACGGCGGTACGCGGCGTTGGCGTTAGTCAGGTGGACCACGTCGCCCGCGAAGGGATCGACGCGCATGCCCTCGATTGCGGCGTCGATGCGGGCGAAGTCGCGAGCTGGCAGCTTATCGAGGTGCTTTTGTGCGCTTTTGACGACGCTGACGCTCCAGGCGTGCGGCGCGGTCGGGTTGGTACTGCTCATAGGGGATCGTTTTACCGGCCGCCGCTTCGGCACGGCCGCGTTTGATGGCGCGGAGTTCTGCCCGCGTCGCAGTCGCCTCGGGGATAGGCTTGTCGGTGAGCTGTTTCGGTCGGATCACGATGGTGCCGCGCTCGGCCGTAAGCTCGACGAAGTCGCCGAGGGAGAGCCCCACCGCTTCGCGGACCAGCTTGGGGATGCTCACTTGGTGATTGCCGGTGAAACGGGCAATGGCAGTCGCTTTGGGCATAGACGGTAGCGTACCGTACAACGGTTGTACTCGTCAATCCACTTCGGATGCCAGCGTCCGCACCGAGCGCGGGCTACCCCAAAAATCGGTTGGATTGTCCGTCGTTAGGTAATCCAGCGCTGCCTCCTTGAGTCCCTGGCTGAAAAACTTTGGGTTGATCGAGGCGGCAGCGAAAATCGCGGCGAGCAGGGCATCGACGTCGCCGAGGTAGATGTCATAGCGCGGTACGGAACGCGGTAGCTTTTCTCGCAGGCGCTTCGAGTGGGATTTTGGCGCAACCCCGGGAGATATCAGGAACCGAGCGCCGTGCTCCGCAGCGTGATCCGGATACCGAACCGTCTCGAAGGGGATGAGGCGAGAAATGACGGTATCGTGTTTTTCGAGTCCGGAAGTACTCACGCTCTCTTTGAAGCTCGGCCAAAGCTTGCCCAGGCTATGCTTTAGCTTTTTCAGATTTGCTGGAGAGAGGCTACGCGACAAATGACCTTTGAGGGCCATTTCTACCGCATGATGTAGGAGGTTCCCGGCGACTCTTAGATTGGTGAACACGGCGAACCGTCCGACAATGTAATACTGTAGCGCGTTCCCGGAGTAGAGTTCGTATGTGTCCTTTGGCATCGTCTCCTCACGGTGTGGCTCGAAAAATCGTAACCCACTTCAACGCATGCGGCCCGCAGGCAAAACACGCCAGCAGACTGGGGGCGCGCCATTTAGAAACGTCCTATTCCCTGCCACAGTGGTGGAATGACGGGACACGACTGTCGGTGGCTCAACTTCAGAGGGGAGCGCTATACGCGAGCGCGAACATGCAGTTGAAGCGCGGCACGGCTCGCGGAGGTCTTGGTAGTTGTAGACCTCGCCGTTGTAGGTCAGCACGCCCTTTCCGTCGGGCGTGACCATCGGTTGGTGACCAAGGGGGCTCGGATCGAGGATGCTGAGCCGAGTCTCGCCGAGCGCGATTTTTCCGTGCTCCCAGCGTTACTCGACGACCCGAGCAGCCAAGAGCGAACGTGGCAGGAAGTCCTTCGGCAGCGACTTGAGCGATGTATTGCCGCTGAACTCCACTTTGTCCGCAATCATCAGAATCTGATTGGCGTTCGATCCGAAGTTGCCGGAGAACTTGGTCGACGTAGTCGGGAAATACACGATCCCCGTGAGCTTCATGCCGGCACCGCCGCTGAAGACGTTCTGCTTCGTCGAGTTGATCTTCGGGTCCTGGTAGAAAAGGATTCCCTGCCAGAGGCCGTTCGTCGGTGCGCTGAGATCGATCGCCGCGCCGCCGTTGATCCAGATTCTGTCATACGAGTAGCTGGGCTTTTTCTCGGTATTGACGAACGTCACGCCGATGCCGGTCATGGCTGCGCCCGCATTGGCGTTCAACCCGCCGCCGACGAGATAGTACGTTCCCGGGTTGAACTTCACCTTGGCCTGCGAACGCAGCTCGATGCCGCCGCAGTACGTCCCGGGGTTGAGCGTCATCGAAGTCATGATGATCCGCTTACTCGTGAAAGTGCACGCGCCCAAAGCAGGCATCGTGAAGCTCGCGAGGGGATCGTCCATGGCCTCGGCGCCGGTGTAAGGATCGGGATTGAAGTGGTCCCCGTTGGTGCCGCCGACGACGTTGACCGACGCGGCCTCCACGGTCGAATTACCCGTCGCGGACGCAGCCGAGCTGTGCGAGCTGTTCACCTGCATGCTGCAGCCTTCGAAGCGGACGGTAGCGTCTCCAGTGGCGTCGAAAGCCTTCGCCGCGGTCGCGTTCTTTACGAGTAGGCAGGTGTCATTCGGAGACGTGCCGGCTACCGCTCGTGCACGGATCGTGTCGGCCGAATCCTTGAACATGCTCATGAAGAAGAGAGGCTGGGGCTGGCTGACCACGACCTCGACGTACTCGGCGTCCCCTTTGAACGCGCCGGTCGTCGGGGGATTCCGCACTTCGATTCCGGTTGCGCCCGCGCGTAGGTAGCCGTTCGCCTCCGCACCGTAGAGCGCGGCGTCCTCGTAGCTCCCCACATTGAGGGCCCGAACTTCCTGAGCCGCGGCCAGCGCAGCGGCATCCGCGGCCGTCTGCATGCGGCGGTTTTGCTCGTACATCGCGCCCGCATCGATGGCGAGACCAAGACCGGCGATAAACACTGGCAGCATGAGCGCGAACATCACGACCGCGGCGCCCTTTTGGCTACGGGAATCTATCTTCTGCTTCTGCTTCTTCATGTCGTATCCTCTGTCACCGCTTACGATCGACTCCGATTTCCTCGGTGCGTCGCGAGCGGCGGTATAGCTGCGTAGCGTGACCCGCCTTTGCGCGATGATCCATGTGGGTAGGCCAAACGCTTCGAATTCTTTCTGTCGCCGCAAAAAGGAGCGCGCAGCATCTGCGTCATCGCGTGCGCTGAGCGAAACCGCCGCTCGTCTCGGACTGTCCCGTGAAGCAGAGATCCACGGACGAAGTGGTGCCATCAACCCCCGCCCGACGACATAAACCGCCGCCATGACCTCGTTGCTCGTCCATGCTGCGCTCGGTGCGGTTACGGTCGGCGTATTCCTCCACGCGAACGCGTATCTCTACCGGAGCGACTGGGTGGGCTCGCGCGCATCCTTCTTGGTACTTCAATCAGAAGTACGTGTTCGCGTATCCGGAAGACGCGAGCTGGGTTCACTTCATCAAGATGATGTTCGACAATCCGGCGGCCGGGTCGATAGGCCAAGAGATGTTCGTTTTCTTCTTCACCAAGCTCGACGGCCAACTTCGCCATCACGGATTTCTGTTCCTGAACCTCGTGCTCGCGGTGTGGATTGGCGAGATCGTCACGCGCGAGGCGCGCGACGGCGGCGATGCTCGTCGAAGCCAACCTCGACCGGCTACCGATGGTCGACGACGGGGACTACGCGCTGCCTCCCGTGCTCGGCTATCTGCCGCAACGCAACGTCTACTATCTTCGCGGCGACCGCTTCGGCTCGTTCGTCCAGCTCGATCGCGTGCGCAAAGATCTGACGATCACTGACGAAGAAGTGATCGACGCTGCGCGCCGTCTCGGACGAGTCGAGCGATCCGCGGTCGCCGTCGTGTTCAATCACATGCCGCCCGCATTTGCGGTGGCCGAAGCTGAAGAAGTCGGTTGTACCGCCGCCGACATCGTCTGGATCGAGAGCTATTGCGTCTATCGACTGCCGCCGCCGGCCGACGTGGCGAATCGGTAGCCGGCCGGCGCCATCGACCGCAGGCGATCGGCAACGCTCCGCGCCAACACGGAGTTCCCTTCCGCGTTGAGATGGCTCCGGCTGCAAGCCGTGTAGAGCGCGCACGCCTCACGCTCGCCGAGGGCGGCGCCGAGCCCGATGCCGGCATCGAGCACCTCGACGCCGAGCGCGCGAAGCGCACGCTCGAGAGGTGCGTGCGGGGGAGGCGAGCCGTGACGGCGGGCTTCCAAATCAACGACGTCGGGAATGAGGAGCACGAGCGGGGCTTGCCCACGCGCACGAGCCTCGCTCGCGAACGTGCTGAGGATGGCGGTAGTGAGCTCGAGCGCGCCGCTCGGATGGTCCTCGTCGTAGAAGGGGGCGTACGACGGGTAGCCGCCGAGCACCGCGCGGATGCGGTACTGCCCGAGGACGCTGAGTAGTCTCCACGTGTAGGGGAAACGAAGTGTCACGATGCCCGCTGCGCCGCCGGGTCGGAAGAATTCGTAAGGAAGAAGCCGCTCGTGCTCATCGGGCACGCGCGAGAACTCTGCGGCCGTCAGCGTCGGCAACGGCACGAGACGCAGTGTTCCATCGGCTTCGAGGAGGAATCTCGGCTTCAGACCGAAATCGCTTCGGGTTTGCAGATTGCGAAACTGATTGACGTTGCGAACGATGTCCTCGGTGAAGTGCCCGAGCACGACGAAGTCGGCGTGCTCATCACGAAGCGTGCGGTAGCGAAGCAACGCTTGATCGGTGCCGTAGCCTCCCACGCCGAAATTGCTCACGCGGCAGTCGAGCGCGAGAGCCAAGCGATTCGGGTACGAATCCGTCGGCGAGACCTCGTCACCGTACGTAAAGGAGTCGCCGAACACGGCGACGCAGGCCGGCGACGCGCTCGGATCCGGGAATGACGGCACGATGCGCGCGCCGCGTGCGTCGAGCTCGCCGGTACCCGGTTCCGTCACTTGCGGCCAACCGAGAACTGGATCGCGAACGCGGAGGTATTTCGCGTAGCCTTCGGTCCCGTGCGGGTCGTAGAAGAGCGCGTAGCGATTGAGTAGCTTCGTGGCGACGTAGGAGCCCGCTTCGAGCACGACGAGCAGGAGAATGATCGTCGTAACCGCCAGCGTGATGGAGCGTGAGAGAGGCTTCGGCACGAGGCTGACGCGCCATCGTTTCGCATCGCGTAAGGACCGCGTCAATCCGCTAGCCCCGGGGCCGTGGCATCGGCTCGGACCGCGGCGCAAGCTCGTCCCGGTGCGCCAAGTCTGGATCACCAAGGCCGGCCCGCCCGAAGTGCTGCAAGTGAAGGAAGCGCCGGATCCGGTGCCACGACCCGGCGAGGTGCGCGTTCGCGTGGAAGCGGCCGGCGTCAACTTCGCCGACATCATGGGGCGCATGGGTCTTTACCCGGACTTGTCCGGGATTCCGATCGTCGTCGCCTACGAGGTCGGTGGACGCGTGGATGAGGTAGGCCAGGGCGTGGACCGGAGCTGGATCGGTCGCGAGTGGCTGGGAAGTTTCAGGTCCGTTTCGGCGAAGCCCGATAACCTCTTTTATGTCGACAAGCCGGCGCTGACGCCACTACGCGATTCCTCACGACCACGAGGGCACAGTCATCACGCGCACGATTCGCGTGAACGGCAAGCCGCGGGCGTACACGGATCAGGTCGTGTGGGCAGGCCTCGTGACGATGACACTGCTGCCGTCGACACTGGCGCCGGTCGGCCGCACTCCGGCCGGGCTTCCGGTCGGTCCACAAGTCGTCGGGCCGTATCTCGAGGATCGAACGACTATCGATTTCGCCACCCGCCTCGCCGACGTGATCGGCGGCTACACGCCGCCGCCCGGCGCGTGAGCGGCGCGACCGGCGAAGCATCGAGCGTTGCATGCGCTATTCGAGACGGTAGCCGAGCAGCGGCTGCGGCGCGACGTTGTTGAAATCAGGGTCTGCCGCATCGACGGTCCGAATCTCGAAGCGCGCATCGTGCCGGTCTTGGGGCAGCTCGAATGCGCAACGGAAGAGATCGATGGGTCCCGCGAAGCCGTAGGCACTGATCATTGCCATGATCAGTGTCCGATCGGCTTCGACATCGTTGAAGACCATCCACCCGGCCGCATCCGGCGGCGGGGGCGCTTCGGGGTCCGGGTTGGTCGGCCCTGGTATCTCGACACCTTCGAGGACCGGCTCGCACGCCACGCTACTTGCGCTGCCGACGAAGTCTCCGCCGGTGCCTCCATAGTCGATCTCTACCTGGAGCGAGCCCAGCTCGCCGACGTAGTCCATCCAAAAGACGATGTTGCCGGTGCCGATCGAGCACCGTGCGCCGACGTCCAGGCCGACGACCTGGGCGACGCCCAGCTGGGCATCACCCACCCTAACGGCTCCGCTCGAGTCCATGTCGCAAGCCTCGCGCGGGCAGCGCCCCGTCAGACCGACGCCACGGCGAAGAATCCGCTGCACGTCGGTGATCGAGACCGTGCCGTCGCCGTCGGCATCTCCACAGAGGTCGATGAGACGACAATCCGCCGTGCAGACCTCGACGTAGTAAGAGTCGGCCGGGTCGCAAGGCTCGAATCCTATGCTCGTGTGACCGTCGCCGCAGACGAAGCGGTCGCAGGTGTTGGGGCAGGCGTCGTCGTCGATCTCGTTGCCGTCGTCGCAGGCTTCCACGCGATCGTAGACGAAGCCGTCACCGCAGCGGGCTGGGACGCAGCCGTCGACACAAGCGTCGTTGTTGTCGAGATTTCCGTCGTCACATTGCTCGATGAGAGGATCGAGGCTTCCGTCGCCGCAGGTACCGAGGCGGCAGGAGGTCGGGCAGCCGTCTTTGTTGTCCGTGTTGCCGTCGTCGCACTCCTCGACGGGCTCGTGCACGACGCCGTCGCCGCAGGTGGCGCGACGGCAGCTCGACAGGCAAGCATCCTCGTCGCGAGAATTGCCGTCGTCGCACTCTTCACGTCGCGCGACGATTCCGTTACCGCAGCCGCTTCGCGTGCAGTTTTCGTCGCAACCGTCACCGTTCGTCAGGTTCGCGTCGTCGCAGGCCTCACCCGCCTCGAGCTCGCCGTTGCCGCACTCCGCGTCGGCGATCGCGGCATAGATGCGCTGCATGCTCGAGCCGTCGCTCGCGTCGTAGGGCACCGATCGCCACGCGCTCATCCAAACGCCGTCGGCGTCAACGGCGAGAAGCGGGCTGCCGTCGAGCAGCAGCTCGCCAGCGATCTGCGGTCGCGCAGCCACCGGTGTACTCCAGGTCGTCCCGCCGTCATTGGACACTGCGATGACCACGTCGGGGTCGGCGCCGTCGTCTCCGTCGAGCGGGCGATGCGAGGTCCACGCCGCAACCCAGCGTCCGTCGCCCTCGGTTGCGAGGGTAGGGTCGCTTTCGCGCGACGCGTCCGCAGCAGCGTAGCTCGCCACCGGTAGCGGGGCCGACCAAGTCGAGCCCGCATCGGTCGAGCGTACGACGAACACATCGCCGTCGTAGCCATAGATGTCGGTCGCGTACCGGGATGCCGCGAAGATCATCGCCCAAGCCCCACTGCGGTCGTCGTCGATCTCGAGCCGTGGATGTCGCCTCGCGACTGCGCAGTCGATGCAAGACAGACGGGTAGCGAGCTCGAGCGGCTGCGACCAGGAACGGCCATCGTTTTGCGAACGCGTGACGTGGAGATCTTCATCGATCCACGCCAGCACCCACACGCCGGCACCGTCGGTGTGAAGATCGAAGCCGTTCTCGCCGACGCCGTGGGTCGCGGTGAAGGTAGCGACCGGACTCCAAGTCTTGCCATTGTCGATCGAGCGAGCGATCGCGACGCGCTGAACCTCTCGCCACAGCGCCTGCTTAGTATCGCGCACGCGATCCTCGACGGCCCAGGCGGCGATCCACACGCCGTCGTCAGTCCCTTCGACGGCTGCGCCGACGAGCCGACAGCCCATGCAGCCGACTTTGTCCGCCTCGATCGCGGCGACCCGCGTTGGATCGCTCCAAGTAAGTCCTCCGTCGTCGGATCGGAGTGCGTCCAAACGCTCCGACCGTCCGGGATTCGCGAGCGCGACGGCGGCGCCTCTGGGTAAACCCCCGATCGCAACGACACCGAGCCCCTGCGTGCCAACCATGAGCGGTGCCGACCACGCGACACCATCGTCGCGCGCCTGGTGCAGCCGACCGTCGCTGCGCCGCAGCAGCCAAGTCGACTTGCTAGTGACGCTCAACGCGCGGAGCTGCGGGTCGAGGCTGAGAATTCTGACTTCGTCCGAGTGCACGAGCTGCGCCGCGCCAAAGTGGGGCAGTTCGGCCGGCGGGCCGGCGGGGGCGTGCGTGGGTGCGCTGCTCGTACTTGCGGGCGCGGACAATGCCACGCGTCTGGCGACACGACCGCCGAGAATTGCGTTGCTCCAGGTGACGGAGTACCGACCTGCGGCATCGTTCGTGACCGCTGGCGGGGAGTTTTCGCCGTAAGCGAAGCTATCGAGCCGTATGGTATCGCCGAAGGAAAGGGCGTCGTCGCCGACGAAGCGCACGAGCACCGGCAAAGGGCCGACGCTGAGCGAGTCGCCCGACCAGGCGACCAACGCTGCGTCGTTTTCGTCGATCGCGATCTTGGGCTGGCGGTTCCAGCCGACTTCGTCTTCCGACACGGCCACGGGGTCGGCGGCCGTCTCGCCGTCCGCAGCGAACGCGCGCAGGAGAACGCGACTGCCGCCTGTCAGTTGCCCTGCCGCCCACGTTCCGAGGAACGAGCCGTCGCTGCGTATGCCGATCGACACGCGAGCATAGCAATCGCTGCCGGCGACGACCGTGCTAAGCGGCGGCGCCACCGCGTTCCCGTCTGGGTCGAAGAGTCGGTGGAGGTAACAGCTCGACTCCGCGTCTCGCCACTGAGCAATCAGCCAACCGTTCGGGTGGCAGCTCACGCGAAAGAGCGAGCGCCGTGCTGCGGCCTCGTTCACACGCAGCGGCACTGCCAATAGATTCCCCGCCGCGTCTCTGCGCTCGAGAAGGAGATTGTCGGGCCCGATGCAGTCATCGCCGACGCATTCGGTGACGATGGTGGTGCGAACGCCGTTCGCATCGCTACAGCTGGACCACCAGCTCTCTTCGGGTACCGGCCTATCCTCGGCCGAAAACTCGGGGCCTACCGGCCCCGGCGCGGAGCCGGCGGTGGTACATAGGAGAATCGAGAGGCAAAGCGCGAGGACGGGACGTCGGGTCGTGGGCATGTAAGCCTCCGTTCCATTCCATGCCAGCTAGCCAACACATTGGGATGTCGAGCAACGGCGACCGGAGGCGTACGGCGCCCGACTTAGCTCCAACGGGGTTGGGGAGAACGTCTAAGTCGAAAGGCGATATCGATGCTCAGTCGCGAAGGTAGTGGCAGGTGTAGCCACCGGGATTCTCTTGCAGGTAGTCCTGGTGGTAGCCCTCGGCCTTCGTGAAAGGGCCCGCTGCGACGATGCGGATAAGAGTTTCTAGCGCTGTTTTCGCGACGGCCGATAAGATCTTTTATGTCGATAAGCCGGCGATGACGCCACTACGCGGCAGACGTACAACCCCGTGTTCGGCGTCACGAATAATCCCTACGATCACTCGCGCTCGTCGGGGCTCTTGCACCGTCTCGAAAGGAATAGGTAACGCTGCTTCGTCCGCCACCCTAGTCATGCCCAACAGCGCGGTCGGAAAAAATACTGCGATTCCTACGAACACCGTGCGCACGAGCACCCGCGTTGTATGCATTTTCTTCCTCTCCCTTACAGCCATGTACGTGCTTGCGCGTTGGACGATGACGCAAGCCACTGCACCTAGGCCAAGGTAGAGTAGAATTGGAGTTGACGATCTGACGCAACAGACTTTCGCCCAATCGCTGAGGGTTGGCCCCCGGCGCCAGGTGCTCGGTCGACGCCTCGCTAGCCGGTTTCCGGCGTCCACCGAGAACAGCAGTCACGTTGTTACCAAGTAAGGACGCCTCCGACTTGCTCGACACGCCAACCACTATTATTTCGGGTCGCACGATACTTTACAGCGTAGTCGGAATAGTAGATTTCCATCTCGAATACTTCGCCCGCTAGTGCGTTCACCCGGGTGAAACGCGCCTGTGTTTCGTCGCGTTCCTTCGCTTTTGAGAGCGGGTAGACCTTAAACGTTCTCGACAAGCGCCTAAGAATCGACGCGGGCATATCCGACTCGTCGAGACCGAGATAGAATATCTTGCGTTCGTCGCTGCTCATTTTGAGGAGCCAGTTCTCGGCCACGGCGGCGATCGCCTCAAGCCGGTTTCTCTCGACGTTGTCTGCGCCACCCCCCCCCCCGTAGACGAAGGAACCTCACAGCCCACAGCCAGGCCAAGGATCAGAATTGCTAGGAATGTCGTTCGGGGTCCGCTAGACATCGACGCTCACCTCAAAAATCACTATACCGCTCGACCGAGCCTACCTCGACCTGAACAAATGACGCTGTTCTGACGGTTTCCGCAGGTCTAGTCTTGTCTCTTCGCGCGCGCTTGGATCACTCCATCTACGTGGAAACGGAGATCAGCTCTTTCGACTCAATCTCGAACTCAAAGAGTGGGGCCTGATTGTTCGTAAAAATCACCAGATTGCTCCCGTCTCGTCGCCTCGCTGACGGCACAAACAGGCCCCCTGCTTTCACGTACTCCGCTGCGCCACCGACCAGCTGACAGGCCGCATGATCATCGCCGGCGATGGTCTGCTCAGAAAGGCCGAGCGTGTTGAGTAGTGATCCATCGGCCGAATGGTCAGATCCGCGACAGCTACGAGAACGACCCAAAACCGCCGGAGGACAAGAAGCACTAAGGTAGGGTCTCGGGAACAAGATCCGCGACATTCCTGGCGCCTTTTCTTCTTCAGACGGTGACGCCCGAACTCCACCGCTTTCCCGTCGATATAGCAGCGCATTTCCGGGGTGCCGGCCTGCATATCCACAGGCAACCGATTTGAGCGCCGCTCGTCCGGACTGCTAGACTACCGTTGTTAACCAGCTAACCAACCAGCCGCACGTGGAAGCGTGTGTGGAGGTGGTACGGAGGAGTATGCGGCGACACGTCTCACAAACATTTTCCATCCCAATATCCCAACTCGAACGTCTCGAAGCCGCAGGCGGATAGGCATCATAGGGTTGTGGCGTCTGCTACCCACCGAGTGACCGCGAGAGCGGGAGAAGGGAAAAGGTGGTGTCTCCGTACCCCGTCGGCAATTCTCGAGTTGGCAAACCAAAAACAGCCGA